>Ga0302196_10000624_pt1 | contig 34106 bp, 28 predicted proteins | sample II_Bog_N1_3_FD_198794 | JGI IMG/M metagenome (GOLD analysis project Ga0302196, IMG submission 198794) | Peat permafrost microbial communities from Stordalen Mire near Abisko, Sweden - II_Bog_N1_3 | ecosystem: Environmental > Terrestrial > Soil > Wetlands > Peat | place: Sweden: Abisko...
AGTGGCACTTCGAGCCGCCCCCGGCCTTCGAGGACAACGAGGCGGTACGCAACCCCCGGCCGCCGCCCGAGTGGCCCGGCACCGACCGGGCCACCCACCTCACGATGTCCCACCACCGACGGCGGACACCGCCGGGCGGGCCGCCCGACGACGGCCCCCGGCCTCCGACGGGACCGGGGACGACCGGGTCGCTCTTCGACTGACGGTGGGGACGGCGGCGCCAACGGGGCCGGCGTGCCCGGTGCCCCGGGGAAGGCCACGGCCGGCGACGGCCGACCCCGACGGGGGACCACGGGGGATCACGTTCCCAGAAGATCCTGGCCGTCACCGTGAGGTGCGGACCGTAGGCTCCAACCCGTGGACGAACCGCTGAGGCCTGCGCCGACCGACGTCGAGGTGGCCTGGTCGGACCTCGGCGGTAGCGGATCTCCGGGCCTGCGGTTGGATGCGGCCGATGTGCTCACCGTCGAGTTGCCGTTCCGCCGACCGGTCCGGACCGCTGCCGGTACCCACATGCAGCGGCCGCTCGTCCTCGTCCGCCTCGAGGTGACGGCCGATGGGTCCGAGGGGCCGGTCGAACTGGTGGGTTGGGGGGAGTGCGCAGCCCTGACCGATACGACCTACGACTCCGAGGACGCCGGCACCGCGGCCCAGGCGTTGGTCGGCTCGCTGGTCCCGGCGCTCCTCGAACGGTCAGGAGCGGGCGGTGGCCTGCCGGGACCGTCCGCGGTGACCGAGCCCGGGTCCACCCGGTCGGAGTGGCCACTGGCCACGGCCGCTCTGGAGATGGCCGTGGCCGACGCCCACCTGCGGGCTTCGGGACGCTCGTTCGCCGGCCTCCTCGGCGTGGACGCGGGGTCCGTCCCGGTGGGTGCCGTGGTCGGTCTCGAGGAAGACGACGACGACCTGGTGGGACGGGTGGCCGCCCTGGTCGACGCGGGCTACGGACGGGTGAAGCTGAAGATCGGCCCTGGGCGCGACGTCGGGCCCGTCGGGGCCGTGCGCCGGCGGTTCCCCGGGCTGGTGCTCATGGCTGACGCCAACGGCGCCTACACCCCCGCCGAACTCGACCACCTGGTCTCCCTCGACCGGTTCGGCCTGGCCTGCCTCGAACAACCCTTCGGACGGACCGATCTGGCCACCCATGCCGAACTGGCCCGTCGGTCGTCGACCCCGGTGTGCCTGGACGAGACCGTGGGCTCCCCGGCGGACGTCCGGCGGGCCATCGGACTCGGGGCCTGCGGCGTGGTCTGCGTGAAGCCGTCCCGGCTCGGAGGGGTGGCCGCGGCGCTCGAGGTGCACCGGGACGCTGCCGCGGCGGGGATCCCCCTGTGGATCGGGGGCATGTACGAATCCGGGTACGCCCGGTCGGTGAACGCCGTCCTCGCCGCCCTCCCCGGGTTCTCACTGCCCGGTGACCTGGCCCCGGCGTCGGTGGCTCTGGGCGAGGACCTCGTCCCCGACCCCGTCCTCGAGGGTCGCCCCCTCCGGGTACCCCTCCACCGGGGCCCGGGAATGGGACCGGCCCCCGACGGTCCCACCGTCGACCGGCTGTCCCGGTCGGTCACCCGTCTGGCCCCCTGAGGCCACTGCCCGACCGGGCGCGTAGCATTGTCCCGATGTCCCGTTCCGCCGTCGAGCGACGCCTCAGCGACACCCATGCCCGCCTGGTGCGGGCCAGGGAGGACCTGGCCGTGATCGACGAGCAGCTGGCGGTGGTGGCCGAGATGGCCGACGACACCCGGATCCGGGCCCTGGTGTCGGAAACCCCAGGTGACGTCCGTGAGCACAGCGAGGCTCACCGGCACGCCGAGGCCATGGTGCGTCAGCGTCGTTCACTTGTCGATACGATCAGCGAACTCGAACATCGCCAGAACGAGCTGTTGGACCGTCTGGTGGCCGACCCGGGCTGAGCCGGGCCGAGCCGCGGCCCGTCCCGGACCGACCGGGACGACACCGGTCGGGCCCCACCAGGCCCCGACCGGGGCGGGTGACCGAAGAACGAGTCGGGTACCGGCTCAAGAGGAGCGCACAAGATGAGTAGACGCGTGGTCATCGCCGAGGACGAGGCCATCATCCGCCTCGACCTGAAGGAGATCCTCCAGGACGAGGGGTATGACGTGGTCGGTGAGACCGGCCGCGGCGACGAGGCTGTCGAACTGGTACGTACCCACCGCCCCGACGTCGTGATCCTGGACGTGAAGATGCCCGGTATGGACGGCCTGGCCGCGGCCCGGGCCATCGGCGAGCTCGACGAGCGGGTGGCCGTCCTGGTCCTCACGGCGTTCAGCCAGCGCAATCTGATCGAGGAGGCCCGTGAGGCCGGCGTGTCGGCCTACCTGGTCAAGCCCTTCCAGCGCACCGAGCTGGTCCCGGCCATCGACCAGGCGGTCACCCGGTGCGAGCAGCAGTGGGCCATCGACGACGAGGTGGCCCGGGCCGTCGGCGGTCCCGACACCGAGGTGGCCGAGGACAAGATCGAGACCCGGCGCCTGGTGGACGGGGCCAAGCACCTGCTGATGGAACGGTACGGGCTGAGCGAGTCGGACGCTTTCGGCTTCGTCCAGAAGACGGCCATGGGGACCCGGACCCGCATGGCCGACGTGGCCCGACAGGTGCTCGAGGGCCTGCTCACCCCGTAGCGGGGCCGGCGGAGACCATGGCCACCGACGCCACGACCCCGGGCGCGACGGCGCCGGACGGCCCGCTCCTCCTCCTCGACGGGATGTCCCTGGCCTTCCGGGCCTACTTCGCCCTGCCCCCGGACCTGGCCACCAGCGCCGGCGTGGTCACCAACGCCGTCCACGGGTTCGTCTCGATGCTCCACAACCTGACGAGGGACCAGCACCCCAGTGGCATCGCCGTGGCCTTCGACCTGCCGGGCGGGACGTTCCGCGACGACCTGGTGGCGGACTACAAGGGCGGCCGGGCCGAGACCCCGCCGGACCTGCCGCCCCAATTCGACATGATCCGCGCCGTGCTGGAGAGCCTGGCCGTCCCGGTGATCGAGGCGTCCGGGTACGAGGCCGACGACATCCTGGCCACCCTGGCCACCCAGGCCCGTGAGCGTGGCCAGGACGTCATCGTGGTCACCGGGGACCGCGACTCCTACCAGCTGGTCGAGGACCCCCACATCCGGGTCCTGTACAACCGGCGGGGGGTGAGCGACTACGCCCTCTACGACGAGCAGGGGATCGAGGAGCGCACCGGTGTGCGGCCCCCCGACTACCCGCTGCTGGCCTCCCTGCGGGGCGACCCCTCGGACAACCTGCCGGGCGTGCCCGGGGTGGGGGAGAAGACCGCGGCCAAGCTGGTCAACGAGTACGGCGACCTCGACACCCTCTACGCCCACCTCGACGCCCTGTCGCCCAAGCTGCGGGAGAACCTGGCCGCCCACGAGGACCGCGTGCGACAGAACCTCGTGGTCATCCCCCTGGTCCGGGACGTCCCCCTCGACGTGGCGGTGGAGGACCTCCGGCTCGGCGGGTGGGTCGAGGCGGACGCGCAGCGGGTGTTCGAGGGACTCGAGCTGCGGACGTTGTGGACGAGGATCGCCGCCCTCCTGCGGAGCGGGTCGTTCGGCTCGCCCGCGGCCGGATCGGGTTCCCGGGCCGATCCGGAACCCGGGATGGCCGGAGGCGACGCCGTCGTGCCGTCGTGGCTGGATGAGCCGGCCGTCGCCGTCCCCACCGGGCCGGTCGAGGCCGCCGACGCCGTGGCCGCGGTGGTGGCCGCGGCCCGGGCGGCCACCGGCAACGTCGCCGTGGTGGCCCGGTGGACCGGCGACCCCGGTCGGTCGCCCCTGGCGTTGCTGGCCCTCACCCCCGAGGACGCCGGATCGGAGGCCCCGCCGGCCGGGGTGGTGGTCCTCGATGGTGCCGGGGACGGCGGGGCGGTCCTCGACGATCCCCTGGTCACCGGGGCCCTGGCCACGGCCTTCGGCCCGGGCGGCGTGGGCGTGGTGGCCCACGACGCCAAGGAGATCATGCGGTCGCTCCTCCCCTCGGGGGTGGACCTCACCGGCCTGGTCATGGACACGGCCGTGGCCGCCTACCTGCTCGACTCGTCCACCGACAGCTACCGGCTGGGCGACCTGGCCGCCACCCACCTCGGGGTCGAGGTGGACGACGGCGAAGGGGTGAAGGGGCAGGGGGCGTTCGCCCTGGAGCACGACGGTGGGCCCGGCGGTGGGCCCGACGGTGGGCCCGGCGGCGGCGCCGGCGTCCCGGCCCCGGTCCTCCAGGCGGCCCGCCTGGTCTCGGTGGTGGCCCGCCTGCGGATGCCGTTGACCGCGGCGCTGGATGATGTCGGCGAGGAGGCGCTCCACGACGACATCGAACGGCCGCTGGTGCGGGTCCTGGCCCGCATGGAGGTGGCCGGCATACGCGTCGACCGCGACGTCCTGGAGGGCATCACCTCGGGCCTGGCCGCCGAGTGCCGCTCCCTGGAGGCCCTGATCCAGGAGCAGGCCGGCGGGCCGTTCAACGTGAATTCGGTGCCGCAGCTCCGCGAGGTGCTCTACGAGCGCCTGGGGCTGACCCCCCTGCGCAAGACCAAGACGGGGTACTCGACCGACGCCCGGACCCTGGAGCAGCTGAAGGACCAGCACCCGGTGATCGGGACGCTGTTGCGGTACCGCGAGGTGGAGAAGCTCCGGTCGACCTACGGCGAGAGCCTGGCCGCCGAGATCGCTCCCGACGGCCGCATCCACGCCACGTTCCGCCAGACGGTGGCCCGCACCGGCCGGCTGTCCTCGGACCGCCCGAACCTCCACAACATCCCGGTGCGCACCGACGAGGGTCGCCGGTTCCGCGAGGCCTTCGTCCCTTCGCCGGGCAACCGGCTGCTCGTCGCCGACTACGACCAGGTCGAGCTCCGGGCCATCGCCCACCTGTCGGGGGACCCCGGCCTCACGGCGGCCTTCGCCGCCGGGGAGGACATCCACCGGACCGTGGCCTCCCGGGTGTTCCACGTGGCCCCGGAGGACGTGACCCACGCCCAGCGGTCGACGGCCAAGATGGTCTCCTACGGCCTGGCCTACGGCATGGAGGCCTATGGACTGTCCCAGCGGCTGAACGTCCCGGTGGAGGAGGCCCGGGGCATCCTCGACTCGTTCTTCGCCGCCTTCCCGTCCATCCACGACTACACCCAGCACGCCGTGGCCGAGGCCCGGGCCAACGGGTACACCGTGACGGCCTTCGGCCGCCGCCGGCCGCTGCCCGACCTGCTCTCGGGCAGCCACCAGGCCCGCCAGGCCGCCGAGCGCCAGGCCATGAACGCCGGCATCCAGGGACTGGCCGCGGACCTGTTCAAGCTGGCCCTGATCCGCCTGGACTCCCGGCTGGAGGAGGGCGGGTTCGGGTCGACCCTGGTGCTCCAGGTCCACGACGAGGTCCTGGTGGACGTGGTCCCGGGCGAGGAGGACGCCGTGGCGCCGCTCACCGAAGAAGCCCTGGTCGGGGCGGCCGACCTCACGGTCCCGCTCAAGGTGGCGATGGCCTGGGGGTCCTCGTGGGCCGAGGCCAAGGGCTGAGACCGGGCGCCGCATCGCCGGCGGGGCCGGGGCGCGGCGGCCACTGCTAACATCGTGGGCCGGCCGTGTTTACGCGGCCGTGATCCAACCGGAGTGCGGGGCCCCCACGTGGCGGCCCGGCCCTGCCGGCCCTGTCCGGAAAGCGAGCTACCTACTGTAATGTCCGACGAGAACGCTGTACCCGGCGGAACGACCTCCGCCGGCGGGGACACCGCCCTGCTGTCGCCCGAAGCCATGGGCCACTTCGACGAGAGTGGTGTCTACATCCCCCGATCGATCACCGAGGACGACCTCGGTGGCTCCTCGCTCGAGGATGCGATGGCCGGGACCATCGTCGAGTTCGAGGACGGTGACCTGGTCGAGGGCACCGTGGTGAAGATCGACCGCGATGAGGTGCTCCTCGACATCGGCTTCAAGTCCGAGGGCGTCATCCCCGTGCGCGAGCTGTCGATCCGCAACGACGTCGACCCATCGGAGATCGTGTCGCTGGGCGACTCGGTCGAGGCCCTGGTCCTCCAGAAGGAGGACAAGGAGGGTCGCCTCATCCTCTCGAAGAAGCGGGCCCAGTACGAGCGGGCCTGGGGGACCATCGAGAAGCTGAAGGAGGCCGACGAGGTCGTCACCGGTCCGGTCATCGAGGTGGTCAAGGGCGGGCTCATCGTGGACATCGGCCTGCGGGGCTTCCTGCCGGCGTCGCTGGTGGAGCTCCGGCGGGTCCGGGAGCTCCAGCCCTACGTGGGGCGCACCATCGAGGCGAAGATCATCGAGCTCGACCGCAACCGCAACAACGTCGTGCTGTCGCGCCGGGCGTGGCTCGAGGAGACGCAGAAGGAGCAGCGTGGGGAGTTCCTGGTCAACCTGAAGCCGGGGGAGCGCCGCAAGGGTGTGGTCTCGTCGGTGGTCAATTTCGGGGCCTTCGTGGACCTCGGGGGCATGGACGGCCTGGTCCACGTGTCCGAGCTGTCGTGGAAGCATGTCGACCACCCGTCGTCGGTGGTCGCCGTGGGCGACGAGATCGAGGTCGAGGTGCTCGACGTCGACCTGTCCAAGGAGCGCATCAGCCTGTCGCTGAAGGCCACCCAGACCGATCCGTGGCAGGAGTTCGCCAACTCCCACCAGGTGGGCGAGCTGGTCTACGGCCGGATCACCAAGCTGGTCCCCTTCGGTTCCTTCGTCCAGGTGGGCGACGGCATCGAGGGTCTGGTCCACATCTCGGAGATGGCCGTCCACCACGTCGACCTCCCCGAGCAGGTCGTCACCTCCGGCGAGGAGCTGTGGGTGAAGATCATCGATATCGACCTGCAGCGCCGGCGGATCAGCCTGTCGATCAAGCAGGCCGCCGAGGGCGGCGAGGTCTCCGAGGAGTACCGCGAGGCGTTCGGCGAGCACGCCTACGACGCCGAGGGCAACTACATCGGCCCGTACGAGTACACCGAGACGGAGTTCACCCCCGAGACCGAGGCCCAGGCGGCCTGGGCTGAGTACGTGGCCGAGCACGGGCCCGGTGAGGGCGCCGAGGCGCCGGCGTCGTCGGCCGAGGCGGCACCCGTCGAGGTTGCCCCTGTCGAGGTCGCTCCCGTCGAGGTGGCTCCTGGCGAGGTCGCACCGGCCGGGCCCGACGCCGGCTGACCCCCGGCCAGTCTCCGAGGTGAGCCTGGAGACGGAGCTCCCACCGTCGAGGAGGACCCGCCGGAGGGTCCTGGTCGACGCACTGCTGGTGGTGGTGGCCCTGGTGGTCATCGCCGTGCCGTCGCGGGCCATCGTCCAGGCCCAGCAGCACAGCACCCAGGCGGCCAACGACGTCTTCGTCGCCTCGGTCAAGTCCGACGCCGGCTATCTCTCGATCACCTACGCCTCCGTGCTCCGCCAGCAGGAGGCGCTGGCCGCGCAGCAGCTGACCGTCCCCGGGACGTCCCCCGGCTCGGTACTGGGCGCCGTGGTGACCGCCTTCGGCTTCGACGGCGGCGTGGTGGCCGGGACCGACGGCAGTCTGGCGGCTTCCGTGGCCGGTCCCGACGGCTCGGCCGCACCGGCGGAGGTACTCCAGTCGGTGTCGACGTCCTCGGACGGTGGGGACGGCGTCTCCGACGTCCTGACGCCCGGAGGTACCCCGGTGGTGGCCTTCACCGTGCACGTCCCGGTGTCCGGCGGTTCGGTGCTGGTGAGCGGTACCTTCGCCGTACAGTCGCCGGTGTTCACCCGGGCCATCGCCACCGGGGCCACCTCGTCGCCCTACGTCGGCTACCTGGTCGACTCCAAGGGCGCCGTGGTGGGCAGTGCACCGGCCTCGGCCCCGTCCCCGGAACACCTGGGCTTCGGGAGCAACGGTCTGGCCGACCTCGACCGGGTCACCGGGATCGGCACGCTCCCGGCCCGGGACGGTACCTGGACGTACGCCACGTCCCCGGTGGAGGGCACGCCGTGGTTGTTGGTGCTGGCCGAGCCGTCGACCTCGGTCTACTCGGTGGTGACCGACCGTTCGACCCACGAGACCCAATTGCTGCTGGCCGGTTACGGCGTCCTGGTGCTGGTGGCCCTCCTCGCCGTGCTCCGTTTCGTCGACCGCCGCGACCGGCTGCGCATCCTCACCGAGCGCCTCGATGTGATGTCCCGGACCGACCCGTTGACCGGGGTGTACAACCGCCGCCAGATCGACGCCCATCTCCGCCGGGCCTCGGGTGCGGTGCGGTCGGGGAGCCCGCCGCTCACGGTGCTGATGCTGGACATCGACCACTTCAAGGCGGTGAACGACACCTACGGCCACCTGGCCGGGGACCAGGTGCTGTGCGCCGTGGCCGCCGGAATCCGGTCGGCCCTGCGATCCGATGACGTGGTGGGCCGGTGGGGGGGTGAGGAGTTCCTGGTGGTGCTGGGCGGTGCCGGCTCGCACGAGGCCGCCGACGTGGCCGAGCGCATCCGCCGGTCCGTGGCCGACACCCCCTGTCCCATCGACGACGGCCGGGTGGTGCCGGTGACGGTGAGCGTGGGCGTGGCCTCCCGTCCGGCCGGTGATCGCACGGCCGGCGACAACCTGCACGAGCTCATCCGCGACGCTGACGCCGCGCTGTACGCGGCGAAGGATGCCGGACGCAACCGGGTGGTCCTGGCGGCGGATCTGGCACCCCGTCCGACCCCCTGATCGGTCGGGGGGTCAGCCCGGGTACACCTCGGGTACGGGCACAGGCACCGGGACGGGCGCCGGAACGGTCCCTCCCCCCAGCGGGTAGTGGCAGGCCACCAGGTGGCCCGGCGAGACCTCGGCGAGCGGCGGCTCCTCGGCGGCGCACCGATCGGTGGCGTACGGGCACCGGGTGCGGAACCGGCAGCCCGAGGGCGGGTCGATGGGCGAGGGCAGCTCGCCCGTCAGGACCTGGTGCCCGGTGCCCGAATCCGGGTCGGGCTGGGGGATCGAACGGAGGAGCGCCTCGGTGTAGGGGTGGGCCGGCGACCGGTAGAGCGCCTCGGACGTCGCCACCTCGGCCAGCTTCCCCAGGTACATGACGGCCACCCGGTCGCTCACGTTCTTCACCACGGCCAGATCGTGGGCGATGAAGAGCATGGTGAGCCCGTAGGTCTGGCGGAGGTCGGCCAGGAGGTTGAGGATCTGGGCCTGGACCGAGACGTCGAGGGCGGAGACGGGCTCGTCGCAGATGAGCAGGGCGGGTTCGGACATCAGGGCCCGGGCGATGCTGATGCGCTGGCACTGCCCGCCCGAGAACTCCTGGGGGTGGCGGTCGCCGGCCGCGTCGGGGTCGATGCCCACGGCCACCAGCATCTCCCGGACCTTGGCCTTCCGTTCGTCCGGCGTGCCCCGCCCCCAGATGACCAGCGGCTCGGCCACGATGTCGCGGACGCGCCGCCGTGGGTTGAGCGAGGAGATCGGGTCCTGGAAGATCATCTGGATCCGGGTGCGGAACCGGCGCAGCTCCCGGTCCGAGAGGGTCGTGAGGTCGACCCCGTCGAGGGTCACCGAACCCGAGGTCGGGGGCTGGACCTGGACGATGGCCCGCCCCAGGGTCGACTTCCCGCACCCCGATTCACCGACCAGGCCCAAGGTCTCGCCGGCCCGGATCTCCAGGCTGACCCCCGAGACGGCCTGCACCGTCGAACGACCGGCGGTGAACTCGACCACCAGGTCGTCCACCCGGAGCAGGGGACCGTCGCCGTCCGGCGCCGTGATGGTCATCGGGGTGTCTCTCCTGTCGTCGGGGCAGCGACCGGTGCGGCGACCGGGGTGGCGACCGGAGGGGCGACCGGTGCGGACGTCGGGATGGAGGTCGGGGCCGCCGCCGGCCCGGGCAGTCCGGTGGGCCGACCGTCGACCAACGGGTACCAGCAGGCGAAGACGTGGTCGGGGGACGTGGTGGACCGCAGGGGCGGCTCCTCGGTGCGGCACCGGTCCTGGGCGTAGGGGCACCGCGGGGCGAAGGCGCATCCCGGCGGCCGGTCGATCAGCTGGGGCGGGCGGCCGGGGATTGCCTCCAGCCGGGTGCCCGGCGGATCGGAGAGCCGGGGGATGGACTGCATCAGGGCCCGGGTGTAGGGCATGCGGGTTTCGGCGAACAGGCTGCGGGTGGGCGCCCGCTCGACGATCTTCCCGGCGTACATCACGGCGATCTCGTCGGCCCGACCGGCGACGACCCCCAGGTCGTGGGTGACCAGGATGACGGCCATGTGGCGCTCCTGTTGGAGGTCGGCCAGCAGGTCGAGGATCTGGGCCTGGACCGTGACGTCGAGCCCGGTGGTGGGCTCGTCGGCCAGCATCAGGCGGGGGGCGCAGGCCAGGGCGATGGCGATCATGACCCGCTGGCGCATCCCGCCCGAGAGCTGGAAGGGGTAGCTGCGGAGCCGCTGCTCCGGCGAGGGGATGCCCACGGACCGGAGCAGTTCCACGGCGGCGTCCCGGGCCGTGGACCGGTCCATGTCGAGGTGCAGGCGGAGGCTCTCGGTGATCTGGCGGCCGATCCGGGTCACCGGATTGAGGGCGGTCATCGGGTCCTGGAAGATCATGGAGATCTGGGCCCCCCAGATCCGGCGCAACCGGTCGGGGGTGGCGGTCACCAGGTCCTCGCCGTCGAAGCGGGCCGATCCGCCGCGGACCACGTCGCTGGCCGGCAGCAGCCCCATGATCGACCGGGACAGCACCGTCTTGCCCGAGCCGGACTCGCCGACCACTCCGAGGGTCCGTCCCCGGTCGACGGAGAGCGACACGCCGTCCACGGCCCGCACCGTGCCGCGGGTGGTGCGGAAGGCCGTCCGGAGATCCTCCACCACCAGCAGGGGCCCGTCGGACGCACCGACGTCGGGGTACCGGTCGGCGTCGGCGGTCCCGGCCGCCCCGGACGGCCCAGCCGCCCCGGCCGCCCCGGCGTCGGTAGGCACGGTCACAGCAGCCCCTCGCGGATGTCGAACCGCTGACGGACCCGGTCACCGATGATGTTGATGGCCAGCAGCAGCAAGAACATGGCCAGGGCCGGCCACAGCATGATGTACGGGTTGGTGGTCAGGTCGCCGTTGGTGGTGCCCTGGTAGATCATGTTGCCCCACGACGGCGTGGGGAGGCTCACCGACAGGCCGAGGAAGGCCAGCGTGCCCTCCAGGACGATGACGATCGCCACGGTGATGAGGGCGAACGAGATGGCCGCGGGCACCACGTTCGGCAGGATCTCGCGGAAGATGATCCGCCGGTTGGTGGCCCCGAGGGTACGGGCGGCGATGACGAAGTCCCGGTTGGCGAAGGCCAGGGTGGTGGCCCGGACCACCCGGTAGAACAGCGGGATGGTCCCGGCGGCCAGGATGACCGTGATCTTGAAGAGGGTGGGCGGGGTCCAGAAGGAGATGATGGCGATCAGCGCCACGATGAGGGGGAAGGCCAGGACGACGAACGAGGCGGCGTTGAGGAACGAGTCGAGCTTGCCGCCCCGGTAGCCGGAGATCAGGCCCAGGGTCCCGCCGATGGCCAGGCCGACGGCCACCGACACGAACCCGATGACCAGGGACACCCGGGCCCCGAAGATGAGGCGGCTGAGGAGGTCCCGGCCGTTGTCGTCGGTCCCGAGGAGGAACTGGGCGCTGGGCCGAGCGTTGATGGCCGTGAAGTCCTCGTAGGTGGGACTGTGGAGCGGCAGCACGTTGGCGAAGATGGCGGCCAGGGCCACCAGCGCCACCCACCCCACCGCGATCCAGAACAGGACGCCGAGCTTCTTCTCGGCCAGGGGCTCGTCGGGCCCGTGGTGGTCGATCGACCGCGAGACGGCCACCTCGGTGGCCGCGGCCTCGCCGACGTAGGTGTTGCCGAGGAGGCCGGGCCCCGTCTCGGGTCCGAGGACGTCGCGGTCGTCAGGCACCGGTCACTCCCTGCTCACCCGGGGGTCGATGACCGTGAAGAGGAAGTCCACGAGGAAGTTGAGCACCACGAAGAAGACTGCCACGACCACCGTGATCCCCTGGACCACCAGGTAGTCGCGTTGGTAGACGGCGTTGACCAGGGCGAGACCCAGGCCGTTGATGGCGAACAGGTACTCGACCACGAAGGTGCCGGCGATGAGCAGACCGATGTTCAGGCCGGCCGCGGCCAGCAGGGAGAACGTCGATGGCCGGAAGGCGTGGTGGACCATGATGGACCGGGGGGTCAGCCCCTTGGACCGGGCCATGGTGATGAAGTCCTCCTGCAGGGTGGCGATGAGGTCGGAGCGCAGCAGGCGGTAGTAGATGGCGATCGATCCGGCGGTGATGGCCAGGGAGGGCAGGAGCATGTCGTGCAGGTTGGTCGCCGGGGCCTGGGTGAACGGCACGTACCCCGTGGCCGGGAACCAGTGGAGCCCCACGGCGAACACCGCCACGAGGAGCGGGGCGATGACGAAGGGGGGCAGGGCCAGCAGCCCGAAGGTGCCGGTGGTGGCCAGCCGGTCGAGGGCCCGGTTGGGACGCCGGGCCGTGACCAGGGCCAGGGGGATGGCCACGGCGAAGGCCAGGGCCTGGGAGATGATGATCAGCTCGAGGTCGATGGGGAACGAGGTGGCCACGATGTGGGTCACCGGCTCCTTGGTCAGGTAGGACTGGCCGAGGCTCCCGTGCAGGAGCTGGTTGAGCCAGATGAAGTACTGCTGCCACAGCGGTTTGTTGAGGCCGAGGTGCTCGAGGACGATGGCCCGGTTCTGCGGCGTGTCGTTGGGGCCGAGGATGGAGACGCTGGGGTCGCCGGGGAGCAGGTGGATGAGCAGGAAGGCGAAGATGGTGATGATGACGACGACGACGACCATCTGCACCAGTCGTCGGAGGAGGTACCGGCCCATCGTCGTGCGGAGGTGGCCGTGGTGTCCGGTGGTCCGGACCGCTCAGCCGGCCATCCAGATCTGGGTGGGGAAGAAGATCCCGTTGTCGAACTTCTTCGCTGCCTGGCCACTGGGCAGGGTGGCGTTGGCGAAGTTCTGGATCTGGCTGTTGCCCACGGCCGACCACGGGGTCTGCTCGAGCCACAGGTAGGGGAGGTCGGCGGCCAGCCGTTCGTTGATGCCCTGGTAGGCGGCGATGCGGGTGGCCGGGTCGGGGCTCTCGCGTCCCTGGAGGATGTAGGCGTCGATCTGCGGGTCGGAATTCCGGGCGAAGTTGAGGCTGATGCCCCCGACCTTCTCCACCGTCTTCGAGCTCCACCAGTAGAAGTTGAGATCGGGGTCGGCCGCGGCGAACTGCTGGTAGGTGTAGGCCTGGAACTGGCCGGTGATGGCGTTGGTGATGAGGGTGGCCTGCTCGATCTCCGAGACGGCGACCTTGAAGCCCACCTGCTGCCACATCTGCTGGATGAACTGGACGGCCCGGATGAGCCGGGGGTCGGGGATGGTGGTGAGGGTCAACGACGGGGTGCCGTGCTGGGCCTTGTACGCCGAGACCAGGGCCTTGGCCCCTTCGGGGTCGTAGGTGGGGTAGCCCGTCTCGCTCCAGTACTCGGAGCCCTGGGGGAAGAGGCCGTTCACCGGCTTGGCCAGCCCGCCGCCGAAGGTCTGCTGGATCAGCGGGTAGTTGATGGCCTTGGCCAGGGCCTGGCGGATGCCCAGGTCGTTGGTGGGCGAGGCCAGGCAGTTGAGCATGATGAAGTCCATGTCGGGCTCACCCAGCTTGTCGCCCAGGCTGTCGACCACCTGGTAGCCGGACAGCGAGTCGAAGTGGCCGATGGTGTTGGCGTCGATGGAGATGATGAGGTCGACCCCGCCGGTCTTCAGCGTCTGCTCCCGCTGGGTGGTGTCGGCGATGGGCTTGAAGGTGACCTGGTCCAGGTACGGGTAGCCCGGGCGCCAGTAGTGGGGGTTGCGGGTGGCCGTGAAGGAGCTGTTGGGCTCCCAGTTGGCGTAGGAGAACGGGCCCGTGCCCACCGGCTTCGGCGGTGTGGGATCGTCGGCCCCGTCGATCATCGACTGCCCGACGATGTAGCCGGCCTGCGAGGTGAGCAGGGCCGGGAAGGACACGGTCGGCGTCTTGCAGGTGAAGGTGACGGTGGAGTCGTTCACCACCGAGACGCCCTCCAGGATCTGCAGGGGGGTGCCGGTGAGGGCCGAGGAGGCCAGGGCGTCGAAGTTGGCCTTGACCACGGCGGCGTCGAGCGGCGACCCGTCGGAGAAGGTGACCCCGGGCCGGAGGGTCAGGGTCCAGTTGACGTATTCGGGGTCGGGGGTGACGGACTGGGCCAGGTAGGGCTGGATCGACCCGTCGGCGGCGACGGCGGTCAGCGGGTCGTAGATGGTGTTGGCGTAGAGGAACCCGTTGGTGTCCCAGTGGTTGGACGCCGGATAGAAGCCGTCGATGTCGGCGGTGGTCCCGATGATGGCCGTGCCGCCGCGCTTCGGGGTGCCCATGCCCACGCCGGCGTCGGGATTGGCCACGACGGAGGTCGACGACGACGAACCGGAGGAGGACGACGAGCAGGCCGACAGCATGGTCGGCCCGCCGATCCCCACGATGGCCGCGGCGCCGGCGGTGGCCGCGCCCTTGGACAGGAACGTCCGTCGGCTGATGGGCGAAGAAGCCACAGGCCCCCCTTAGGTCTCGTCGGCTGTACCGGTGGTGGTGGTGGGGACGACCCCGGCACCGTACACCGACCGGAGGTTACCGCCCGGTAGGGCTCCTGGCCAGGACCCCCGGCCCGACCCGGTTGTTCGGGGCCCCGGGCCGGGGGTGCACGGCCCGGGGCCCGGTGTTCCCCGGGGAGGGTGGTCGGTCGGTACCATGCACGCCATGGAAGGGCCGTCGACCGGGACCGTGCGCGTCCCCGATCAGGCACCGGGCCCCGGGACGGAGGTATTCGCACCCCCGGAACGGTCACCGGTGCCCCGGCGTCCGAGCCCGTCGGCCACCCGCTCCGCACCGACGCCCACCGTGGACACCGTGGACACCGTGGACACCGTGGACACCGTGGACACCGTGGACACCGTCACCCGGCGGCGTGACCGTCCGGGCCGGGTCGACGTGGCGGCCAAGGTGGCCGTGGCGACGGTGCTGGTCGTCGCCGTGGTCCTCCGGTTCTGGACCACGTCCGACCTGTGGCTCGACGAGGCGCTGACGGTCAATATCGCCCGCCTCCCGGTCCACGAGATCCCGACCTACCTCCGCCGGGACGGCGCCCCGCCCCTCTACTACGTGCTCCTGCACTTCTGGATGGGGATCTTCGGTACGTCGGACCTGGCCGTGCGCTCGCTCTCGGGGGTGCTCGGCCTCGCCACCCTCCCGCTGGTGTGGTTGGCCGGCCGGCGTCTGGGCGGTCCGGTCGCCGCCTGGGCGGCGACGCTGCTGGTGGCCACGTCACCGTTCGCCGTCCGCTACGACACCGAGACCCGGATGTACGCCCTGGTGACCTTCCTCACCGTGGTGGGGTTCCTGGCGCTGGACCGGACCCTCCGCCGGCCCCGGCCCGGCAACCTGGTGGCCGTGGGGACCGTCACCGCCCTGCTGCTCTACTCGCACTACTGGTCCCTGTACCTGGTCGGCGTCACCATGGTCTGGCTGGCCTGGCTGTGGTTCCGGGGGTCGCCGGCCCGCCGGCGGGGTGCCGGAGCGGCGCTCGGGGCCGCGGCCGTGGGATGTCTCACCTTCGTGCCGTGGCTCCCGATCTTCCTCTTCCAGTCCCAGCACACCGGGACCCCCTGGGCGTCCCCGGCCACGTTCGGCGCCGCCGTCGGCGTGCTGTCGTCGTTCGCCGGCGGGGGGAGCGGCGCCGGTCGGGTGCTGGCCTTCTCCTACGTGGTCCTCGGCCTGCTGGGCCTCTTCGCCGCGGCGGTCGACCGTCGCCACATCGACCTCGACCTGCGGACCCGCCGCCGCGGGCGTGGGCTGGCCATCGTGACCGTGGGCACGGTCGCCGTGGCCGTCCTCGGAGGTTCCCTCTCCCACAGCGGGTTCATCGCCCGCTACGCCTCGGTGGTCTTCGTCCCCCTGCTGCTGCTGGCCGCGCTCGGGGTCACGGCGTTCCGTGACCGCTGGGTGCGGGCGGGGATCCTGACGGTGGCCGTGGTCGCCGGGCTGGCCGGTGCCATCCCCAACGTGACGACCAACCGGACCCAGGCGGGCCAGGTGGCCGCGGCGCTGGCGACCCACGGCCGGACCGGTGACGTGGTGGCGTACTGTCCGGACCAGCTCGGCCCGTCGGTGGCCCGCCTGCTGCCCGACGGTCGGTACGCCCAGGTGACGTTCCCCCGGGGGACGGGTCCCGAATTCGTAGACTGGGTCGACTACGAGGCGGCCTCGGCGGCCGGATCGGCACCGGAATTCGCCCGGAAGCTCGAGGCGGCGGCCGGGTCGGACCACCGCATCTTCCTGGTGTGGGCGCCCGGCTACCAGACGTTCGGCGGAAAGTGCGGGACCATCCTCCACGACCTGTCCACCGATCCGACGTTGCGGACGAGGACCCTGGTCACCCTCGACCCCGGCCGGTTCTACCAGCCGATGTCGCTGACGCAGTTCGCCCCCCGGACACCATGACCGTCACGCTCGGCGAGCGCCCGGCCGACGGTATCGGGCGCGTCCGTGGCCCGGTGGCCGGCGCCCTGGCCACCGTCCTGCCGGCCTGGGTGGCGGCGCGTGCCGCAGTGGGGGTGGCGCTGGTGGCCGCGCACCTGCTGGTCCACCGGGTCCGACCGGGCAACGCCGGGGCCGCCCTGCGGGTCCACCAGGGCCTGCTGGTCTGGGACGCCCGGTGGTACGAGTCGATCGCCACCGTGGGCTACGGGGCCTCGGGCCGGCAGGCCCTGCGGTTCTTCCCGGCACTTCCGCTGGCCGGGCGGATCGTGGGCTGGTTCCCGGGCATCGGTCCGGGCCTCGGGGTGATCATCGTGGCCAACCTGGCCGCACTGGGCGGCATGGCGGTGCTCGTCGTGCTCGTGCGGACGGAGACCGGTGACGAGGCGCTGGCCCGCCGGAGCGTCTGGTTGCTGGCCCTGGCCCCGCCGGCCTTCTGCCTGGTGCTGGGCTACGCCGAGGGCCTGCTGTTGCTGTGCACGACGACGGCCTTCCTGGCGCTGCGGTCGGGACGGTGGTGGTGGGCCGCCGCCGCCGGGTTCGCCGCCGGTACCGTGCGGCCGGTGGGCCTCCTCCTGGCCGTCCCGGCCGTGATCGAGGTGTGCCGGTGGCGCTGGGAGGGCGGCCGGCGACCGACCGACGGCCTGGCCCGCTGGTCCGCCGTGGTGGCTCCGCTGGCCGGTGCCGGGGCGTACCTGGGGTGGGTCGGTGTCCGGTACTACGACCCGTGGCTCCCGTTTCAGCTGCAGGAGTCCCGGAGCCTGCGGGGACCGGTGACCTGGCCGTTGCAGGGGACCGGCCACCAGCTGGTCGAGCTGGTCCACGGGCACGACCTGCTCCAGGTGTCCCACCTGCCCTGGGTGGTCCTGAGCCTCGTCCTGCTGGTCATGGTGTTCCGCCGGCTCCCGGCGTCCTACGGGGCGTTCTCCGCCGCCGTGCTGGCCGTGTCCTTCACCTCGTCGAACCTCGGGTCGGTGGAACGGTACGCCCTGAGCGCCTTCCCCCTGGTGATCGTGGCGTCGATGTGGACCGGGCGACGACGGACCGAGCGGAACGTCCTGATCGTGGCCGGGTTGGCCATGGTGGGCTATGCCCTGCTGGCCTTCGTGGGCATCCTGGTTCCCTGAACCCGCCCTTCCCTGTTCGCCACGCTGTACGGGGGAGCTACTACGCTGCAGTCCGGGCCCGGGCCCGGCAGGGGGTGGGCGGGTCCCGGCCGGTCCGGTCCGGTGCGAGACCGGGGCCGGGCCTCGGGGCCGCCGTGGCGTCGTCCGGGGGTCCCGGCCGGTGAGAAGAACGGATTGAGCAGTGGCATCAGGCGCCGAGACGGCCGACATCAGAGGATTCCCCGTCGTCGGCGCCCCGGTCGTCGTCATCGGGGCCGGTCCGGCCGGCCTGACCGCGGCCCACCGCCTGACGGCCGCCGGGGACCCGGTCGTGGTGGTGGAGTCGGACGCCGTGGTGGGCGGGATCAGCCGGACCGTCGAGCGGGACGGCTGGCGCTTCGACATCGGGGGACACCGCTTCTTCACCAAGGTGCAGCCGGTCGAGGAGTTCTGGCACGAGATCCTGCCCCCCGAGGACTTCCTCCTCCGCCCCCGCCTGAGCCGGATCTTCTACCGTGGGAAGTTCTACGCCTACCCCATCAAGCTGGGCAACGCCCTGGGCAACCTGGGCCTGGTCGAGTCGGTGCGGTGCGGGTGCTCCTTCCTCTGGGTCCGGATCCGGCCACCCCGGGACCGTACGACCCTCGAGGGCTACATCGTCTCGAACTACGGGTGGCGTCTCTACCGCCACTTCTTCAAGACCTACAACGAGAAGGTGTGGGGGGTTCCGGCGTCGGCGCTCTCGGCCGACTGGGGCGCCCAGCGCATCAAGGGGATGTCCCTGTGGGACGCCGTGTGGGAGCCCATCCGCTCCCGGGTCGCCGGGCGGCGCCGGGACCGGTCCAAGCAGGTCACCAGCCTCATCGAGGAGTTCCAGTACCCGAAGTACGGCCCGGGGATGATGTGGGAACGGTGCGCGGCCATCGTCGAGGAACGCGGTGGGGAGGTCCGGCTGGACACCGCGGCCGTCCGGATCCACGTCCGGGACGGGCGAGCCGAGGCCGTCACGGTGCGTCGGGGGGTTGGGGAGGAGCGCCTGACCGCATCCCACGTGATCTCGTCGATGCCGCTCTCGACCCTGGCCCGCATCGTGGACCCCCCGGTTCCCGACGACGTGCTGGCCGCCGTGGACGGTCTCCACTACCGGGACTTCCTGACCGTCGCCCTGGTCGTCCCCGAGCACCGCGGGTTCCCCGACAACTGGATCTACATCCATGCCCCCGACGTGAAGGTGGGGCGGATCCAGAACTTCGGCACCTGGTCGCCCTACCTGGTGAAGGACGGTCGGACCTGCCTCGGCATGGAGTACTTCGTCTTCGAGGGCGACGAGCTGTGGGACAGCCCCGACGACGAGCTGATCGCCCGGGCCACCCGCGAATTGGCGGCCATCGGACTGGTCGAGCCGGGTGACGTCGAGGCCGGCTACGTCGTGCGCATGCCCAAGGCCTACCCGGTCTACGACGACGACTACCGCGACAAGGTCGAGGTCATCCGGCGCTGGTTCGAGGAGCACGCGCCCAACGTGCACCCGGTGGGCCGCAACGGCATGCACAAGTACAACAACCAGGACCATTCGATGTACACGGCCATGCTCACCGTGGAGAACATCCACGGGGCCAACCACGACATCTGGTCGGTGAACGTCGAGGAGGAGTACCACGAATCGGTGGAGGCCCCCCGGGGTGTGGCCGGCGGCACCGGACGGGCGGCACCCGTCCTGCCCCGGAGGACCCCGGTCGTCGGAGCCGCCGTCCCGGCAGGCGACCTGCCCCCGGTCGGCGACGTCGCCTCCTAGTGATCCGCGGACGACCGGTCCGGGCCTTCCGCTGGTGGATCGGCGGTGTCTGTGGGGCCGGCCTGGCGCTCCGTCTCTTCTACGGTCTGGTGGTGCGGGCCGGTGCGCCGCTCCTCGGTGACGCCCTCTACTACCACAAGCAGGCGATCTGGAACCTGCGGGGTCGGTGGTTCGTGGACCCCATCATCATCGAGGCCCGGCACCACCCGGCCGCCCTGGTGCCGTCGGCCCAGCACCCTCCGCTGTTCACGCTGGTCCTGACCCTGGGCGACGTGCTCGGCCTCCGGAGCACGACGTCCCAGGTGGTACTGAACTGCCTGATCGGGACGGCCACCATCGCCGTCACCGCCCTGGTGGCCCGGGACCTGGCCGGGGAGCGGTCCGGGGTCATCGCCGCAGTGGTCGCCGCGCTGTACCCGGGGTTCTGGGTCTTCGACGGGGAGGTGATGTCCGAGGCCCTGGTGATGCTGCTGGCCGCGCTGACGATCCTGGCCGCCGTGCGGTGCTTCCGGGACTGCACCCGGGGCCGGGTGGCCCTCCTCGGCCTGCTCACCGGCCTGTGCGCGCTCACCCGGACCGAATTGGTCCTCCTGGTCCCCCTGGTGGGGATCCCGACCGTCCTGTGGCAGCACCGGATGGCCTGGCGTCGCCGGATCGTGCTCTCGTTCCTCGTGGTGGGCGTGGCCGCGGCCACCATGGCCCCGTGGGTGGCCCGGAACCTCACCACCTTCCACCACCCGGTCTGGCTGTCCGACCAGCTGCCGGCCACCTTGGCCTCGGCCAACAACCCGCCGACCTACTACGGACCGCTGACCGCGTCGTGGTGCATCAACTGCCTGGACGACACCACGTTCCCCCGCGGCGATGACGAGTCGGACGAAGGGGTGGTGTGGGACGCCCAGGCCAAGGCCTACATCGAGGCCCACAAGGGTCGGGCCGTGGTCGTGGCCGTCGACCGGGTGGGCCTGGTCTGGGGGGTCTACGCCCCGGTCCGTCAGGCCAACCAGGACTTCCTCGAGGGTTGGCCCACCCCGGTCTCGTTCGCCTGGATGTACTGGTACTACCCGCTGGCCGTCCTCGGTGTGGCCGGGGCCGTGATCCTCCGGAGACGGCGCGAACCCATCTATCCACTGGTGGCCCAGGTGGTCGTGGTCACCGTGGCCTCGTTCGTCACCTACGGCAATTACCGCTTCCGGGCCGAGGCCGAGGTGGCCATCGTGATCGGCGCCGCCGTGGCCCTCGACGCCCTGTGGCGGGCCCTCGAGGGGCGCCGTGGTGTGGACGGGTCCGAGCCGGGTCCCGAGACCGAGACCGAGCCGGGTCCCGAGCCGGGTCCCGACACCGAGGCCGACACCGACACCGATACCGACACCGACACCGACGCCGACGCCGAACCGGTGGTCGTCGGCGTGGCCGGGGACCGGGTGCCGGCCGCCGGGGTGCCGGCCGGGGTCGGGGCGTCGTCGTGACGCCGACGGGTGGGTCCCGCCCGACAGGGGACCACGACCCCGCCGAGGGGGAGCAGCACCTGGAGCTGATGCTCGAGGAGATCGACCTGGTCGTCGAGCCCGAGTCGACGGCCCTGGCCCCGGCGGTGGGCATCGCCGTGGCCGGCGGTCCGCTCATCCCCCTCCCGCACGACGAGGAGACCCACCTCCAGCGCCATCAGGGGGACTCCCTGCGGTCGGGGCTCACGGCGGCCGGACCCGTGGCCGTGGCCGGCCTCGTGGTCAATGGGGCCAGTGCCCTGGTGGTCGTGCTGGTGGCCCGTCTGGTCACCCCCCAGGACTACGGGGTGATCGCCCAGCTCCTCGGACTGTTCTTCATCCTCTCCATGCCCGGATCGGCGGTGCTGGTGGGCGTGGTCCGCCGGGTGACCACCTGGCAGAAGCTCGGGCAGGGGTACCGGGTGCACGACTGGGTGGCCCGGGTGCACCGCCTGGCCCTGGCCGGCATCGCCGTCGAGGCCGTCGTCGTGTGGTTCCTCCGGGACTGGATCTCCCGCGAGCTGTCGCTGCCCAACGCCGACGGGGTGGTGCTGATCCTGGTGGCCGCCGGGATCTGGATCCTGCTGTCGGTCGACCGGGGGCTGCTCCAGGCCAACCGGGACTACCGCGGGCTGGCGGCCAACCTGCTGATCGAGGGCGGGGTCCGGACGGTCTGCGTCATCGGCTTCGTGGTGGCCGGCATGGGTGTGACCGGGTACGCCCTGGGGATCTTCCTGAGCGAGGTGGTGGCCACCGGGCACGCCCGCTGGCTGGCCCGCAACGCCTGGCCGGCCCCGGACCCGGCCGAGGTCCACGACGCGGGGACCCGGACCCCACCGGAGCCCGACCATCCGGTCACCGGACAGATCGTCCGGCGCGATCTCCTCCTCGACGTGAGCGCGGCGTTCGTGGGCCTGGCCATGCTCGGACTGCTCCAGAACGTGGACGTGATCATCCTGGGCCGCCTGTCCCCGTCGCACACCGGGGCCTACGCGGCGATCTCCGTGGCCTCCAAGGCCCTGGTGTTCGGGGCCCTGGCCCTCGGCACCTACCTCCTCCCCGAGGCCACCATCCGGTGGAACGAGGGCGGCCACGCCGTGCGGCAGCTGGCGGTGACGCTGGTGTTCCTGGCCGTGCCGGCCGTCGTCCTGCTGGGCATCGCCGTGTTCATCCCGTCGTGGTTCCTCACCCTGGTCTTCGGGGCCAAGCTGGCCACGGCGGCGCCGGCCTTCGCCCCGCTGGTCGGGGCCATGATCTTCCTCTGCCTCACCGTGCTGATGACGAACTACCTGTTCGGCGTGGGCCGGCGGTGGATCGTGCTGGTGCTGCTGGCCGGCTCGGGGCTGGCCGTCCTCCTCATCGCCGGGGCCCACGGGTCGCCGGTGGGGACAGCCCGGGCCGACCTGGTCGTCCAGGGTGCGCTGGCCCTGGCCATCACCGTCGCGTTCGTGTGGATCCACCACAAGGAGCACCGTGCCCGCTGGCTCCGCCGGCGCTGATGTCACGAAACCGTCATATATGGGCCGGCCCCGGTAGACTCCCGAACCGTTGACGATTTCCCCGGCCCGCGGACGGGCACGGGGACCCGACTGAACGATGAGGCGAGTGACGATCGACGAGGAAGCGGTCCAGGATGTCGCACCCGGGACCGAGCGGGGTCGCACCCGGGCCCGGCGCCTGACCTCGATCGCCGGGCTGCCGGCCGACGGTTCCCCGGTGCCGGGTGCTGCGCCGCGCCCTGCCCTGTCGCCCTTCGAGCAGCCCGAGCTCCGCCAGTTCGCCGACCTGTCGCTGGAGGAGATCGCCGAGGTGGGCGGGCTGCGGCGGATCGACGTCGTGGCCTGGCGGGACTTCGACGATCCCGAGGCCGGCGGCTCGGAACTGCACGCCCACCGGATCATCTCGGCGTGGGCCGACGCCGGGCTTGACGTGTCGATGACCACGTCGTCGGTACCCGACGCCCGTGCCGTGGTCCGGCGCAACGGCTACCGGGTGGTCCGCCGGTCGGGACGATACTCGGTGTTCCCCCGGACCATGGTGGCCGGAGCCGTGGGGCAGATCGGCTCGGGCGACGGACTGGTCGAGATCTGGAACGGCATGCCGTTCTTCTCCCCGCTCTGGGCCCGGTGCCCCCGGGTGGTGTTCCTCCATCACGTGCACGCCGAGATGTGGAACATGGCGCTTCCCCCCGGGCTGGCCCGGCTGGGCTACGCCATCGAGCACCGGGCGGCCCCGCCGTTCTACCGCCGCAGCCGGGTGGTCACACTCTCCTCCTCGTCCAAGGCCGAGATCGTCGAGCGGCTGGGCATCCCGGCGGCACGGGTCACCGTGGCCCCACCGGGGGTCGAGCCCCAGTTCGCCCCGGGCGGAGAACGCTCCGATGTCCCACTGGTGGTGGCCGTGGGCCGGCTGGTCCCGGTGAAGCGGTTCGAACTGCTCGTCGACGCCCTGGTCCGCCTGAAGCCCAAGCACCCGGACCTGCGGGCGGTGATCGTCGGGGAAGGGTACGAACGCCCCGCCCTCGAAGCCCGCATCCGTGCGGCCGACGCCGGGTCGTGGATCGAACTGCCGGGCTACGTGTCCGAGGAGCGCCTCATCGATCTCTACCGCCGGGCCTGGATCGTGGCGTCCACCTCCCTCCGGGAGGGCTGGGGGATGACCGTGACCGAGGCCGGTGCCTGCGGGACCCCGTCGGTGGCCACCCGCATCAGCGGGCACGAGGACGCCGTCGTCGACGGGGTGTCGGGCACGCTGGTGGACGACAGTGACCAGCTGTTCGAGGCCCTGCACACCGTGGTGGCCGACGACGTCCTGCGGCGCCGGTTGGGCGTGGGTGCCATGGACCACGCCGCCAAGTTCACCTGGGACACCACGGCCCGGGGAACGCTGGCCGTCATGGCCTCCGAAGCCCTGCGCAAGCGGTAGCGGGCGACCCCGGAGGTACGCTGGGCGACCGGCGCCCGCCGACCGGCCCGCCGTGGGACGAGGGAGACGAGGGGGGACACCATGTTCGGACGGCACGAGGCGCACCGCCCCGACGGTCCGCAGGAGCTGGACGTCGACCACGGCCTCGAGGACGCCATCTCCACGACCGAAGCGTCGATCGACGCGTACCTGGCCGGGCCGTCGGACGACCTCCGACAGCGCCTGCTCACCGCGCTCGAGCAACTGGACGCCCGGATCGACGCCAGCGACACCTTCGAAGGGACGATCGTCGGTGTGGGGGGCCTGGGGATGACCGACAGGTACCGGGTGGTGGGCGAGACCGGTCCCCACCCCCTGATCGAGGAGGTCCCGAGCGGCGTATTCGAACTCCAGACCGAACTGGTGAAGGCGGCCAAGCAGGTGGTCAGGGCGCCGTCACCCGAGGCCGACGCCGCACTGCGGGCCGCCCGGGCCGCCCAGCGGGCGGCTGAGGTCAATCCGCCACCTCCGGTGCGGTGAGGGTCGCGGGTCAGGGCCCGGGTGGCCGGTGGTCCTGCAGCAGGTTCGACCGGACGACGACCAGCAGTACGTAGGCCACCGTGTAGAACACCACCACCACGGCGGTGAGGGCGAGCTGGGAGTACGTGAACACCGCCACCACCACGAGGAAGACGTAGAGCACCGTGGCGGACCGGCCCTGCCAGGTCAGGGGGCCGAAGCCCAGCCAGCTGTCGGTGCGCCCGAACCAGAGACGGGGGTCCTGCGGTGGTTCCGCCCCGGGGTCCATGGGCCCCACGGTACCGGGAGCACCGGGAGCACCGGGAGTACCGAGGTGGGCCAGCTCAGTAGGAGGCCGCGCCCCATCCGGGGGCGTCGTCCGGCGGGGACGGGGCCGGGCCCGGCGCACCTTCCGGTGGCAGGGAGGGGGCCCAGGTACTCCCGTACCAGTAGCGCTGCTGACCCGGTCGGTCCGGGTCCGGGTACCAGCCCGGGGGACGTGCCTCCGCCGGCGTGGGTCCCGTCGAGGGTGGGACGCCCGGAGGTGCGGTCGCCGGTGCGGTCGGGATGAACCCGGCCGCGGCCGGTGCCGGCCCGTACCCCGGGGGCTCGCCGCCGACGGGTGGGAGACCGGCCTGGCCACGGGCAGAGGACAACAGTGCCTCGCCCTGGACGGTGTCGTCGCTGGAGAACGACGACCGGCGACGACGGCGGTACCGGTAGCCCTGGTGGGTGAACAGGCCGATGACCACGACGATCGGGAGAATGATCCAGGACGAGTAGTACTGGAAGGCCGAACAGGGGTAGGAACCGCTGTAGCGGGACGAGCACATGTACACGCCGAGCAACCCGTGTCCCATCTGCAGCTCCCTCTCTTCGCCTGATCGACCGCCGGAGTCGGCGACCATGGTACCGCCGAGGGGGCGAGCCGTCCCGGGACCTGCGCCCTCCGGAGGTCGCTGTCCGCGACGTGCCCGTGGGGCCCGACGGCCCCCGGATGTCGGCCTCCGCTGACGCCCCGGCCGCCCGTCAGGGCAGCTCGACCGGGCTCGTGTGGTCGTCGTGGGGGAGCGACGGCTCGGCCACGGCGGACACGGTCACCGACGCGAGGTCGCAGAGCCCGGCCGTCACCGCCACGAAGGCGGCGTCGGCGGCGTCCCGACCCGTGGCCACCCGGACCATCGACGGGCGGGGGGCCAGGCCGGTCGGGTCGTGGACCGTCCACCGGCCGTCGGCGAAGGCCTCGAAGACGGCGTGGAAGTCCATGGGGGAGAGGCCCGGGGCGTAGACCGAGGCGAACCGGGCCGGGATGCCCGTGGCCCGACAGAGGGCGATGCCCAGGTGGGCGAAGTCGCGGCACGTCCCCGCCCCGGTGAGCAGGGTGTCCTCGGCCGAGTCGTGCACGTCGCTCGATCCGGGTACGTAGCCGACCCGGTGGTGGATCCAGTCGGTGATGGCGGTGATGCGGGCGGCCTCCCCGGGCCCGGCACCGAACTCGGCCACGGCGAAGCCGGTCAGATGGTCGCTCGGGCAGTAGCGGCTGGGCCGGAGGTGGACCTGGCGGTCGAGCCCGGTGCCCGGTCGGTGGTCTGCGGGCCCCGGTTCGGCGATGGCGGCCCGGTAGTGCACGACCAGGTGCCCGCGGGGGGCCTGCACGACGTGCAGCGTGGTACCGGACGGGTCGTGGAGCTCGGTCACCGGAGGTGGGCCCGCCGCGGCCGCAATGGTGAGCTCGGCCCGGGCCGGGCCCGCCGAGGGGGCGGCCTCGATCTGCAGGACGACCTCGGCCGGCTCGTGGACCTCGAGCTCGAGGTCGCACGACACCACCCGGGTGGTGGGAGGGTCGGCGGGTGCCATCCACCAGGGTCCCACAGAACCGTGATCCCGGCCCACCGCGCCCCGGCCGCCCTGGTGGGGAGCGGAAGGAGGAGGATGCCCGACAGGTTGGTCGGGTTGTCGCCGAGGATCGTGCCGGTCCTCCCGGTGTCGGTCGATCCGGTGGCATCGACCACGGGGAGGACGAGGAGGGAGACGGCGATGGCGACGATGGCGTCACAGAAGGCCACCTGGCGGCGGAATCCCACGTCGCTCGCCCTGACCGGGTGGTCCACGGTGCCGGCGTCGACCCCTGCGGTCCTCCGGAGTACCGGAATAGCCCAGGACCGGCGCCGGTTGGACCTGCCATGACCCGTGCCGTCATCGCCACCGAGTTCGGTGGACCCGAAGTCCTGTCCGTGATCGACGAGACCGTCCGGGAGCCGGGCCCCGGGGAGGTCCTCCTGGCCGTCCGGGCCGCCGGCACCAATCCCATCGACTACAAGCTCTTCAGCGGCTCCCACGGTGCCGATCCGTCGATGCTTCCCTTCCGTCCCGGCCTGGAGGCGGCCGGCGTGGTGGTGGCGGTCGGCGAGGGCGCCGAGGGCCCGGCCGGGCCGCTCTCGGTAGGCGACGAGGTCATCGCCTACCGGATCGACGGCGCCTATGCCGACCGGGTGGTGGTGCCGGCCCGGACCGTGGTGCCCAAGCCGACGACCCTGTCCTTCGAGGAGGCCGGCGGGCTGCTGCTGGCCGGGTCGACGGCCGTCCACGCCCTGGTGGCCGTCGAGGTGGGATCCGGGGACACCGTGCTGATCAACGGGGCGTCCGGTGGGGTGGGCACCATCGCCGTCCAGGTGGCCGTGGACCTCGGGGCCCGGGTCATCGCCACGGCGGGCCATGCCGGCCACGACCGGCTCCGCCGCCTGGGGGCCGAGCCCGTCACCTACGGCGAGGGGCTCCTCGACCGGGTCCGGGCCCTGGCCCCCGACGGGGTGGACGCGGCCCTCGACCTGGTGGGAACCGACGAGGCCCTCGACACCTCGCTGGCCCTGGTGGCCGACCGTGACCGGATCGCCACCATCGCCGGCTTCCAGCGCGGGCTGGCCGAGGGCATCCGGGTCCTCGGCGGGGCGCCCGGAGCGGACCCCGGGGAGGCGATCCGCGACGCCGCCCGGCTCCAGCTGGTGGCGCTGGCCGAGGCCGGGAAGCTCGAGGTCCCGGTGGCCCGGGCCTACCCCCTCGAGGAGGCGGCCGCGGCCCTCACCGAGCTGGCCGCCGGTCACACCCACGGCAAGATCGTCCTCGTCCCGTAGACCGGGGGCCTGCGGTAGCTTCGGGCCGGTGATCGACCGCGAGCTGACCATTCCCACGTCCCACGGCTCGATGCAGGCCTTCGTCACCCATCCCGAGGAGGGCGGGCCGCACCCGGTGGTCTTCTTCTACATGGACGCCCCGGGCAAACGCGAGGAGCTGCACGACATGGCCCGCCGGCTGGGCACGGCCGGCTACTACGTGGTGCTGCCCAACCTGTACTACCGGTCGGTGCCGGCGTACAACGTGTTCTCCGGAGACCCCGACCACCGACCCGAGCTGATGTGGGAACTGATGGCCTCGCTCACCGACGACCTGGTGGTCGCCGACACCCGGTCCATGGTGGACCACGTGGACAACGACCCGGCAGCCGACGCCACCCGGGTGGGCTGTGTCGGCTACTGCATGGGCGGGCCGTTCGCCTTCGCCGCGGCGTGCGCCCTCCCCGGACGGGTCCGTGCCGCGGCGTCGGTGCACGGGGTGCGCCTGTTCGGACCGGGTTCACCGGCCGACCGGGCCCCGCAGGCCCGGGCCGAGCTGTACTTCGCCTTCGCTGAATTCGACGAGTACGTCCCGGACGGAATGGCCGACGACCTCGAGCGGTACCTGGTCGCCATCGGGGCCGACGCCCGGGTGGAGCGGTACCCCGGGACCCACCACGGCTTCGTCTTCCCCGACCGTGGCCCGCACTACGACAAGGCCTCGGCCGAGCGGCACTGGGAGCGGCTGTACGCACTCTTCGCCCGGACCCTGGCCTGAGGGCCGGCTCCGCCCCGGGGTCCCCCGGGGCTCAGCAGGGAGGGTCGTAGGACGCCGCCGTGGCCTCGAGAAGGCGGTCGACCACGGCCCAGTCGATCAGTGCGGCCCGGCGGTACCTCACGCAGCCCTTGCCCACGTCCGCCCCAGCCAGGTCCTCCCGGGCGGCGTCCAGCACGTCGCTCTTCAGGACGTAGAGGGAGAGGTAGTTCGCCTGCTTGGCGAAGGAGATCTCGACCTTCCCCGAACGGCGGTACGCGGGCATCCCGTAGGCCATGTGCTCCTCGTACCCCGTCAGCAGCTCGGTGCAGCGACCGCGCAGGCGGTCGAGGACCGTACGCCACTCGCCGGTGAACCCTTCGAGGTACCGGTCGACATCCGGGGCGTCGCTCTGCACGCGCCCACTGTGGCCGCCGAGACCGCGGCCCGCCAGTCCACCGGTCCACCGGTCCACCGGTCCACCGGTCCACCTGTCGCCGGCGTGACGGTCAGCTGCCGTCCGGGTAGCCACCCCGGTGCAGGACCATCGGGTAGTGGGGGAGGACGGGGAGCGGCCGCACCCGGGCCCGCCACCCGTCGGGGTAGGGGGTCAATCCGTCCCGGAGGGTCGGGCTGTCGCCCGGGTCCCCCTGGAGGGCCTCGAGGGACCGGCGGAGGTCGTCGACGGACGGGCGACCGTACCGGGCGACCCAGTCCTTCTCCGTCCCGGCGAGGACCCGGCGGTAGGTCCGCTGGGCCCCGAGCCCCTTGGTCGTGAGGCGGACGAGCCTGCCCCGACCGGGTGGCGGCGCCGCCACGAGCTCGGCGCAGCCGTGCCGTACCAGGAAGCCCACGGCCATGGCGTTCGCCTCCTTCGACACACCCGTACGGGGCGGGAGCTCCCGGACGGGGACCCCCGCACCGTCGAGGACCCGGAGGGTGTTGGCACTGATGGGGAGGGAGACCTTGGTGGCGCGCTCGAAGTCCAGGGTGAAGGCCAGGAGCACCCGGGCCAGGAGGGTCGACAGCTCCACCGGTGCGACGTCGTCGGCGCCGGGTCCACGGCCACCGGTCAGGAGCTCCCCGGACCTCCCATTCTGGGTCGGCACCACCACCGGGAGGTAGCGCGGGAGGTCCAGGCCGGTGCGTGAGGCGATGTCGGCCAGCCCGTCCCGTAGGCGCCCGACGGCCTCGGCCCCGAAGCGTGCCGTCCAGCGCTCTTCGATGACGCCATCCAGGGGGCGCCACACCTCCTGGGCCGCTTCGCCCCGGCGGGTCGTCCGCACCATCAGTTCGTCCCGGGGGACCCGGTCCCGTCCGTCGTCCGGTCGGGGGCCGACGGTGACGTAGCCCCACCGCACGAGCCCGGTGAGACTGTCCCGGGTGGTCCGGGCCCGGGCGTGCAGCTCCCCGACGGACACCCCGGCCGGGTCGACGTAGCGGAGGACGTTGGCCCACATGACCAGGGAGGTCAACCAGGGGCCGCTGCCATGCCCGGAGGCACCCGCCACGGTCGTCCGGTGGGGCGACCGGTGCTCGAACTCGTTGTCGAGCTCGATGGTGAAGGCCACCAGGGCACGGGACAGCAGGGTGGGGAGTGCTTCGTCGGCCATGGCCACGGTCACGGAGCTGCCGTCAAGGCACCGTCGCGGCCAGCAGGCGCGACACGCTCCAGGGCCGCAGGCCGTCAGCCCGGTCGGCGAAGTACCGTTCGGTGAGCTCGCCGCGGTCCGGGTGGTCGGTGACCATCAGCCCGCACCGGGTGACCAGACGTTCGGCTCCGGCGGGTGTCGAACGGTGCCGGAGGGGCTCGCCGACCCGGGTGGCCACGGGGGAGAACATCGTGGCGAATTCCAGCCCGACGTCGTCGAGCGCCGACCGGGGGAGGGCGTACTCGAGCACGACCTCGGAGCCCGGAGCCCAGCGGGCCACGGTCCGCAACGTGCGTTCGACGGCCTCCTCGGTGAGGTACGGGACGACACCCAGCCACGAGAACAGGGTGGGAACCGACCGGTCGACCCCCGCGGCGTCGAGGCCGTCGTCGAGGGACGTCACCTCGAAGTCGACCGGGGCGAAGACGTGGCGCTCGTGGACGGGGAGACCCAGCTCATCGAGGCGCCGGCGCTTCCAGGCCTGCGAGGCGGGGTGGTCGACCTCGACGACGGTCAGGGTGTCGAGCCCGCCGGGGTGACGCCAGGCGTAGGTGTCGAGGCCGGCCCCGAGGAGGACGTACTGCCCGTAGCGGCCGAGGGCCAGGCGGTCCTCGGCGTAGCGGGACCGGACGGCCATGCTGGCCCGCGATTGGCGGGCCAGCTCGGGCGACCGGCGCCGGTCACCGGAGTCGGCGATTCGCGTCCACGCCGGGCCGACCAGCTCCAGGGTGAGGGGGTCGTGCAGGATGGCCGGCGGGTCCTCGATCGCGTGGCGTCCCCGGGAGACGGCGGCCATGACAGCCGTGCGGCTGGGCGAGGCGTCCACCGACATATCCTCGCCGTCCGGTCGACGGGCTGCAACCGTTCCGGGGCGGTGGGTCTCAGCCCTCGCCGGACAGCATGGCGGTGATCTGCCCGAGGTCGAAGTAGTCCCGCCAGGCGGCGATCTTCCCGTCCCGCAGTTCGAACGTGCCCATCACCGGGAGCGGTGCGCTCCGGTCGCCCACGAGGAAGGTGTCGATCCGCTCGGTGAGGACCACGTTCCCCCGGACGGCCAGGTGGAGCGTCTCGATGGTCAGGCTCTCGCAGATGCCGAAGAAGGCGTCGATGAAGGCCAGTGTGGCGTCGATCCCCACCACCGGATCGAGGGGGATGTTGTGGTACACCACGTCGTCGGTGAAGAACGGGCGCAGTTTTTCGGCGCCGCTGCCGTCGAGGGCGTCGCAGAAGTCACGGACCAGCCGCTCGGCTTCGTCGTCGGATCCCATGGTCACCTCCGGGCTCGGGGAAAGGGCCACCCTACCGAGGTCGGACGGTGTCACGGGGTCCGAGGTGGCTCAGCCCGCCGCCTCGGCTCGCCGCCGCCGGTCGGCCTGGTGGCGGAGCACCACCTCGACGACGGCGTCGGCTCCGAGGAAGACCACGCCGGCCCAGGCCAGCGAGCTGGCCAGGTCGAAGCGGACCGGCCACCCCGGGGCGGCGAAACGGAAGTCGATCTGGCGGAGGACGACGTAGGTCCCGGTGGCCAGCACGAAGCCCACGGCCGCCCACCCCAGGAGGTACCGGAGCTTCGGGACGAGCAGCGAGACCACCGTGGCCAGGCCCACACCCAGGCCCACCACGGGCCGGGCAGCCAACCCGGCCACCAGCCCGGTGGCCACGCCGGTGACCACGGCCACCCACACCGGGGAGCGGGGCCCGTCGGAAGCGAACGGGTGGGCCACCAACACCGGTGCGTCGTCGTCGGCGTCCTCCGGCATCCCGGCCTGCTCGCCGACGCCGACGGTTGCCGCGATCACCCCGGTGTCGGCCGTACCAGCTTTCCCGGCCCCGGCCCCGTCGCCAGGCCCGTCACCGGCCCCGTCGCCAGACCCGGCCCCGTCGCCAGACCCGGCCCCGTCACCGGCCCCGTCGCCACCCCGCCGGAGGCGGCGGGGCAGTCGCCGCCAGCGGCGTGGGGCGAAGGCCAACCAGAGGCAGACCAGGATGGCCAGGGCCGAGGCCAGTACGGCGGCAGTGCTGCGGGACTGCGGGGTCCAGGTGAGCGTCACGTCGAAGGTGCCCGTGTGGTCGGCCCCCGCCTGGGTCGTCGGGTCGATGCGCCAGCCGTTGGCGAAGGCGTCGATGAGCACCGGGGCCCCGAGGGTCGACCCCCCGTCGATCCGGGCCACCCAGCCGGCGTTGATGCTCTGGCCCATGACCAGCTGGAAGGGAACGGTGCCGGCGTCGGTGACCCGGAGGTGCAGCGACGTCGACGTCTGCGACAGCGTCGTGACCGTCGGGGCGGGCTCGCTGACCGGCGGGGTGATCTGGTCCCCGACGGCCGGTGGCGCAGTCGACCCCCCGGCCGCCGAGTCCAGGGTCAGGGCGTCGAGGTCGAATCCCGACGTGTGGCCGTCGGTGGCCTGGATCACGTGGGTGCCCGGTCCGAGGGAGAGCCCGGTGGCGTCGGGCCCGCACAGCGAGACGTCGAGGGCGTCCCGGGCCAGGGCCGCGGCCGAGGTGCCCGAGACGGAGATCCACACCGGCCGGCCGTCCACGGTCAGCAGGTCGTCGCGGCAGGTGGTGGGGATGTCCGTCGGCACCGGAGCGGCCTGGAGTCCGGGGATGCCCACCTCGGCGACGCCGATGGGCATGGACAGGGGCGACTGGGAGTAGTAGTTGACGGTGTTCTCGATCCGCACCGCGGTGAAGGTGATGCGGATGTCCCGGCCGGTGAGCGGTGCGAAGGACACCGGGACGTCGACCACCGACCCGGCCACCCGCCCGTCGGCCACCGGTGGCAGGGTCACGTGCTCCGTCGTGCCGCCGGCGCTGACGGACAGGGCGGTCGGCACCGAGTGCTCGCCGTCGGCCACGATCTGCAGGTCCAGGTGGTCGAAGGTGACCGGCGCCGGCAGGTCGTACTCCAGCCACTGCCCGGCCTGGTGGGAGGAGCCGAACCCGGGCTCCCAGATGGTCGACGAGCTGCCGTCGAGGGTCTGGATGGCCCCGGCGTTGAGGTCGCCGGGGAGCCGCCCCTGGGAGTAGGCCACGATCCCGGTGTGGTCGGCGCCCGGCCTGCCCACCAGTCGGTCGATCTCGTCGTCGGGGACGAGCGGCGAGATCCGGGCCTGTCCCGAGAGGGTGAACGTCCGGGCCGTGGGCAGCCACACCTGGCGGGCGATGGCCGTCTCGGGGTCGGAACGGGGGGGGAACCCGGAGCTGCGCTCCCGGTCGAGGAGGATGGTGAGCCGGTCGTCGACGGAGGCGGGTCCGGCGGCCCGCAGGAGGTCCACGGGCAGCGCCACGACCTCGTGGACGTGCACGCCGGGGATCTCCACCTCGGCGAAGCCGATCGAGCTCTCGAAGCCGTTGGTGCGGTGCTGGCCGGACACGGCGTACCCGTCGACGGTGATCCGCAGCGTGGTGAAGGTCCGGGCCGGGAAGGTGACGGTCTGGCCCGCCGCGGTGCGGGACCCGGGGCCGAGGGTGGCGGTGACCGGGGCGCGCCCGTCGAAGGTCAGGGTCACCTTGGTGATCCACCGGTCGGGGTCCCCGGTCTGGGGCTGGACGAGGTGCACCGACGAGACGGTGGTGGGTTGGTGCAGCACGACCTGCCACCACTGTCCGTCGGGGATGCCGAACGAGTCGTCGAGCCAGGCGGTGTCGAGGTCGCCGTCGAGGGCCGCCTCGGGTTGGTCCTCGGGCAGGTAGGTGAGCGAACTGCCGTAGGTGGAGGCGGTGACCGACGACACGCCGTTCAGCACGGCGGTGGTCTGGGCGTCGGCCGGGGCCCCGGGGAACAGGTTCAGCGGTTCGTCGCTGGGGTCGGCGGTGTCCGGGCCCTGCTGGGCCGTCTCGGTGTACCCGGTGTTCTGCTGGACGGCGTTCCACCGGAACCCCTGCTTGCGGTTGGTGTCGGTCACCACCAGGTCGGCCGGGCCCGAGAGGACCTGGTGCTGGAGGGCCGTGTCGGTGTCGAGGGTCCCGGCGTAGAAGATGGTGGGATTGCCGGCCAGCAGACCGACGCCGGCGGCGTTGACGATCCCCGAGGCGTCCCCGTCGACCACCACCGGGTGGGCCAACGACTCGGCCCGGACGACGGGCCGTGGGTGGTCGACCGTGTACGAGACCAGGGGGGCGGGCCAGGGCGAGTTCGGGGGCAGGGCCAGGGTGGGCTCGTCCAACGTGGCGATGGTGGCGACGTTGGGCGTCGGCGTGCCGTAGCGCACGGGGTCGGACAGGCCCTTCGGGGTCACG
>Ga0302196_10000625_pt1 | contig 34093 bp, 32 predicted proteins | sample II_Bog_N1_3_FD_198794 | JGI IMG/M metagenome (GOLD analysis project Ga0302196, IMG submission 198794) | Peat permafrost microbial communities from Stordalen Mire near Abisko, Sweden - II_Bog_N1_3 | ecosystem: Environmental > Terrestrial > Soil > Wetlands > Peat | place: Sweden: Abisko...
ACTCTTCCCCCCGCGACCCTCACCCCCAAGCGTTTCCCACGACGCCCACGCGCCCCCTCTCCCACAAGGGGAGAGGGGAAGAGAAACGCCGTGGTCCCCCTCTCCCCTTGTGGGAGCGGGGGCTTGGGGGTGAGGGTCGCGTTTCGAGAGCTGACCCAATCAATAGACGTTTGCTCTAGGAGCGCGTCCCAGAACCGCGCCATCCCGTCGCGCGGGCCGGCGTCGGGGCTCGTCAACGTACGGTCGTACGCCCTCCCTGCGGTCGCTCCTGCGCTTGCTGTCCCGCTTCGCGGGCCAGAGCTCGGAGCCTCCTCGCCCCTCCCGGGCCGCGCTTGGTCTACCGCGGTTCTGGGGCGCGCTCCTCTGCGAAGGAGAAGAGCGTTGCGGCGCGTCTTCAGCGCAGGACGGCGCGGACCTTCACGTGCACGTGGTCGTGCCCTTCGACGTACTGCTCGAGCGGCACGACCGTGCGCGCGAACGAATAGAACGGCTCGGGGCCCACGTCGGAGTGCGCGGGGCGCAAGGCGTCGAGCGCGAACGGCGGCAAGCGTCCGGCGACGTGACCCTTGAACGTGACCCCCTCCGACGGCACGCGGAACTGCACGACCACGCTGCGCGGGAGAGCGCTCTGGCGCGTCTCGTTCGCGAGGAGCTCGTTCAGATCTTCGGGCGCGGCCACCTCGAGCGAGACCTCGTAGCCGGGGACCACCTCGACATCCACGTCTTTGCCGGCCAGCTCCTCGGGCATCTTCACGTCGATCGTGCGCGTGACCTCCGGCCCCGCGAAGGGGACCAGGTGAAGCACGAGGTGCGCGCTCTGGCCGGCGTCGACCGTGTCTTCGAGCGCGTCGAGCCCTCGGATCCTCCACAGCTCGCGCGCGTAGGTGACCGTGAGGACGCTCTCCACGCTCTCGACGTGCGCGTTCTCCCACGGGTTGTTGATGACGTCGCCCACCGTTCGTACGACGCGCGAGCGCGCGAAGTCCCCCGGCTCCGGCATGCCGCCGATGGCCACGCCGAAGTCCTGGAGCGAGACGGTCCCGTGGCCGCGCACGGTCACTTTCGAGTCGAGCTTCCACGTCACGTCGCGCCGTTCGCTCACCGTGGCTTCCACCGTCGAGCCGATGACGCCGGCCGTCAGCGAGGGGGTGAGGAACTTCTCCTCCGCGACGCGTGCCTTCCACTCCGTCTTCGGAGCGCCCGTCACTCCGCGCACGCTCACGCTCACCGGGAACGTCGGCGCGTGGCTGTTCTCGTCGACGATGACCGCGCTCTGCCGATCTTGCACCAGGGCGCCGAGCGGCCGCACCGTCTCGCCGACCTTCATGCTGTGCTGGATGCTGGCGTAGATCCAGATGACGCGCCCGATGGAGGTCGGCAGCGACGTGTTGCCCGCTTCGAACATCGGGTGACCGAAGCCGCACAGCTTGTTGCCGACGACGTGCGTGACCGTGCCCCAGCCGGCGGCGGAGACGTCGCCGCTGATCAGCTCGACGCCGAGCGTGCCGCCGTCGACGAAGTGCAAGGGCGCGCCGGCCGTCGGCCCCTGGCCCCCGCCTGCCTGCGCTGCGGCGAGGCCCAGCGGCTCCACCAGCTTGCGCAGGTACGCCGCCGTCCGGTCACCCATGCCGGAGAGGAGCAGCGGCGTCGCGTTCGGCGTGAGCGAGAGCGCCGGATCGATCTCCATGCGCCTCGCGATCTGCGCGGCGTGCGCTTCGACGTCGTACGTCCCCGGCTCGCCGTCGAAGGCGTTCACGCTCGAGGCGTGGACCGTGTGCAAGGGGGCGCCGTTCACGAGCGGGGTCCCCCCTTCGGTCGGCCAGAAGCCGGGAGGGATCGCGCGTGCGAGCTCGGTGAGCATCGGCGCGATGGGCGTGACGCCGGCGACCGACTCGGTGGGGAACTGCGCGTAGCTGTACGCGTAGGCGCCGGCGAGGCGACCGCCGTCGAGGTAGATGGGGCTGCCGCTCATCCCCATCACGTTCTTGGTGATGTCGAGCCGGGGGTTCGGCGTCTTCACCAGGATGAGATCCTGGCCGGGGCGGAAGTTGTGCAAGGTGCCGACGACCTCGACGTCGAAGCGCTCGGGCTCCGTGCCGTGGAAGACGCTGAGCCCGTACCCCTTCATCCCCTCTTTGATCTCGCTGGTCGCGATGGTCGGCGACTTCGCGTCGCCGCGCGCGAGCGGTAGCGAGAGGCCGAGGCCCGCCGTGAGCCCGACGACGGCGGTGACGATGGGGAGGCAGCTTCGCACGTGAGGAATCCTACGCGATTCGGGTGAGTCATGGCGGCCCCACCCTTGGAATCTTTCGAGTCGGAGCCGGAATGCGACCTTGGCTGCGCGCGCGACCTTTGCCCGCGAGGTGGCCGGCGGTACAGCCCGCGCACTCACGAAACCTTCCCCGCGCCGCGACCTCGGCGTGAGGGACCAACCAGGAGATTCTCCTATGCACATCACCACGCACGTCACCTCGCACGCTCGCTTCGTCCGCTCGTTCCTCTCGGGCTCCGCTCTGGCCACGGCACTCGCGCTCTCCGCGTGCGGCAGCCCGCTCCCGTCGGAGTCCGTCGGTCACACCGGCCAGGCCGCGACGGCCGTCGATCCCGCGTTCACGTCGTGTCTCAGCGACTTCGACTGCGTCGCGATTCCTCAGGCCGGCTGCTGCCACAACGGGTGGCTCGTGGCCGTGAGCGTCGGCTCGGTGGACGACTACGACGCGGCGAACGCGTGCACCTCGCAGCAGCCGAACATCTGTCCGCAATACGTCGTCAACGACACGCGCGTTCCGTCGTGCGACGCGACGTCGGGCGCATGCGTGCTCGTGCAGCCCGCCGCCGCGACGCCGGGAGATGATGCGGGCGCCGGTGACGATGCGGCCGCGGGCGACGATGCCGGCGGCGCGTGCGCGACGTCGAACTGAAGACGCGTCGAAGGCCGCTTCGCGTTGGGCGAAGCGGCCTTTGGCATTTCACACGAACGTGAGCGCTGCGTGCGCTCGCGCGATCAGGCCTTCTCGGCCTTCTTCGCGTCCGCCGCCGTCGCGTCGTAGCCGGCTTGGTGCACCGCGAACTTCGGGGTGCCGAGGGCGCGGCGCTCGCGCTTGTTGCGCTTGCCGTTGGTGGTCGCCTTGCGCTTGCGAATCCGCTCGAACTGCTGGGACGAAGAAACCATGGGGCTGCTCTTCCTGTGAATCGCCCGACTCGGGCCGAAAGGGAGGCGCACCATGACCGCCCGGCGCGTTCCTGTCAACCGCGGCGCGCCTCGAATGCGCCCGAAAAGGGCGGGATTGCCCCGACACGACCGAAGGCGCTGCGAAGCAGCGGCGTGAGTTCGTCCGCGAACTCACGACTCAGGACACTAGGGGCGGACGGTGACCGTCGCGCCGTAGGTCGCTTCGGCGAATGCCGGGACGTGGGCCTTCCCCAGCGCCGCCTTGATGCACCCCTCCTCCGACTCTCCTTCGGCGGGGCCCGTCACGGTCGTCGACTGGACGTTGCCGTCCGAGCCGAAGACCACGTGCGCGCGGGAGACGCCGTCGTCCGGGCCGAGGCATTTGCGGGCCGACGCGAGGACACCGCTGAGCGCGCTCGTGACCGCGCCCTGGGAAGGACGCTGCGGGACGCTGCCTGCGGCGACCGGCGCGGCGGCCGGCGTCGGAGCGGGGAGCGCCTGGGCGACGGGGGGCGGATCGGCCGCGGGCGTCGCCGGGATCGGCGCGGCGGCGGCCTGCTTGATCATGTCGGCGAGCCCGCCACCAGGACCGGCCGGAGCTGCGGGGGCTTCCTTCGTGGCAACCTTCACTTCGGGCTTCGGCGCGGGCGCCGCTTCGGCCACGGCGGGCGTCGAGTCCGTGTCGCTGTCGTTGTCGCTGTTATCGGTCTCGGCGGTCTTCGCCGAGCTCGCGTGCGGCGCGGAGTGCGCCCGCAGCGCGTGTCCGCTGTGGCGCGCGCGCGTCGCGAACTCGACCGGCGCGGCCGTCACGATGGAACTCGCCTGCGGGAGGCTCGCGGGGTCCACGCCCGGTGCGGCAGCGGCGACGGGCGCCTGGGTGGCCCGACCGGGTGCCTGCGCCACGGCGGCGGCCTGCACCACGGGCGCCTGTGCGCTCGTCGTCACGACCGCCTGGCCCGGCCGGAGCGCGTGCACCGCGATGAAGGCACCGGCGGCGATGGCGGCGAGCCCGACGGCCGCGGCGACGAGCCCGAGCCTTCCGCGCGACGACGTCCCCTCGGGGCCGACCTGCAGCGCGGCCTGCGCGCTCACGATACGTGCGGGCGCCACGGCGACCGTCACCGGCGCGGGGGCGAACGCCGTGGAAGGCGTCGTCGGAGAGATGCGCGGCGCGGTCGGCAACTCTTCCGAGTCGGCCAGATCGGTCGAAGCCAGCGGAGTCACGCTCGCGCGATCGACCGCGGCCCGATCGGCGGCGGCGAGCGCGGCCAGATCGATCATTCCCGAGTCGCTCGCCGCGGTCTTCGGACGAAGACCCGAGGTGCTGCCGCGCTTGACGACGATCGGCGTTCCCGCCATCTGCGCCAGGTCACGGAAGCTCCGACGATCCCCACCACGTTGCGACTGCTGATGACTCATGATGCCGTCCTCCAAATCGGACGGGGATTCACGCGATGGCTCGCGCAACGTTTCGCCCGCGCGGTCTACCCCGGCTGCGGTGCGAATCTCCCCGCTCGACGCGGCCCTTTTATGACTCTCTTCAAGCGACTCGGGAAGGGGACTCGAGAGCAATTCCTCGTCCGATCCCCCATGGGTACTCTGCCGTGAGTGACGGTTGAATGCCCCACCCTCGATACGGCCAGCAAATTCAGCCCAATCTCTCTCCGTGCGTGAAATGTCTGGCCATGTGTGCAGGGCTTGATCGAGCGCTGTCTCATTCACGTCGCCCGTCCGACGCGCGCGCTTCACGAGGCACCTCCGCTGCCGAGCAGCGCGTCATCCAGCTCGAATCCGCGCTCGAGGAGGATCGCGCGGAGCTTCCGGCGAGCCTCGTGGACCCGCCAGGCGATGGTCCCTTCGGGCGCTCCCAGGATGACGGCGGCGTCCTCGTGCGAGCGACCGTCGACGCAGACCAGGATGAGCGTCGTTCGCAGCGTGTCGCTCAGCGTGTCGATCGCGCGGGCGAGCGCCATGTAGAGCTGGCGCTTCGCCGCGTCGACCGGGGGGCTGCAGGAGCGGAGCGTCGCGTCGTTCTCCATCGAGAGATAGCGGGTCTCTTCCTCCTGCCGGGCGATCGTCCGCCGGGCGCTACGTCGCGCGCGGATGGCGTTCAGCGAGAGGTTCACGGCGATGCGGTAGATCCACGTGTAGGGCTCGCTGCGACCGTCGAACCGCGCGAGCGCCCCGTACGCGCGCACGAAGGTCTCCTGCGTCACGTCCTCCGCTTCCGCGCGATCGCGCAGCATGTGGAGCGTGAGGCGGTAGATGCGCCGCTGGTGGCGCCGAACGAGCTCGCCGAACGCGCGCTGCTCGCCGCGGAGCGTGCGCTCGACCAGCTCGCGGTCGCCCGGCTTCACGTTCGCAGCGGCGGGGCGCGCGACGAGCGTGGGGCCGCTCTTTGGTGGGGGCGCGACGTTCGCGTGGAACGCGTCGGCGTCGAGGATGGGATCGGGGAGGGGGGCGCGCGCGGCTGACGATTCCGAGGTCACAGTCGCGTTGGACATCGGAGGACTCGGAAAGTTTTGGATGAAGGTGAGGAAGAGCCCGTCCTCGGGGAGTCTCGGGGGATTGGCGTGGGGGAGGATGATCTCCTACCTGCTCGAGTGCGCCTTGCTCGCCGGTCGCGCGCCGGACGAGGGGCAGCGCGTTACTCCTTGGTCAGCGTCATCGACGTGCCGAACTCCGTGCGTCCGCCGGTGCAGTTGTCGATGACCTCGGTGAAGCTCGCCGTCGTACAGGCGGCGTTGAACGTCACCGTGTAGGTCATCTCCCAGTCCGGGTTGCAGATGCTGGAGTCGTCGATCGTCGGGAACGTGAAGCTCGATCCGTCGAGCGTGTACGTCCCGTGATACGCGGAGCCCGAGCAGAAGAATGTACTGGGACCGCCGCCGACCCAGTTGCCGTAGGAGTCGAAGGCGAGCGAGCCGATGGTGTCGAGCTCCGTCGTGTACACCCAGAGCCCGACCAGCGAGCACGGGCCGTCGGTGAGCGAGCTCCCCGGATCGCGCGGCCCCGGGGACCAGCACGCGGCGCCGCCGTCCCAGGTCTCGGGGGAAGGTTGCAGCGTCGGCGCGGGTGCGGGCGTGGGCGTCGGCGTCGGGGACGCGCTGGCGGAGGACGTCGCGGTGGGCGTGGGGCTCGTGCTCGACGGGGGCGGTGCGTCCTTCGTGGTCGGCTCGATGACGATGCCACCGCACGCGGCGATCGCCGGCGGAACGAGGAGAAGAAGAGAAACCAGTGGAAGGAAGCGGCGCATGACTACGGTGTAGTGGGTCGCGAAAGCGACGCCAGACGCACGGTGTCACCCAAATGGGGGACGCGATGGGAAGGCGCACTCCGAGCAGTAGAGGAGTGAGCGCCGTGCGCCTCGGTGGCGCACGGCGCTCTCTCTGGCTCCGCCTAGTGCGCGGCGCCGTTCGAAACGGCGTTCGGCGCGGTCGCCGTCGACGGCACGGGCGGCGCCGTCGCCGCGACGCTCACCACCGGCGTTGCCGTCGGCCCCGGCGGGTCGGCCGCGGGGGCGGGCGTGGCGCTCGGGGTCAGCTTCGCGAGGGTCGCGCGCGCCCTCTTGGCCTTCTTCGCAGCCTTTCCGGCGACCGGCCCAGTCCCTGCGGCCTCGGCCTTGATGTTCGCGCGCCGGGAGACGACACCCTTCCGCGCGGCCACCTTCTTCACGCCGAACAACCGAATGAGCGCCGGGAATTGCTGCGCCAGCGTCTGGTCGCTTCGCGCCGCGAGCGCGAATGCCGGAGCGAGCGGCGCAAGTATCTGCCGCGCCGCGAGCCACGCCGACCCTTCCTGGGTCCGCGAGAAGAGAGCCCACGACTGCGTCTTCACGCGCATCGACGTCCATTCGCTCGCCGCGGTGAGCGTCTGGATGACGTAGGGCGCGGGGGGCGCCGTCTTGCCGAGCACGGCGGCGTAGTCTTCGAATCGCGCGAGCTCCTCCAGCACGTCGGGCATCGCGGCTTGCTCCGCCTTCTGGGGCAAGACGCTTCGGTACTCCGTGCCGCTCGCGTTCGTGACCCCGGTCGGCGGAACCGGGATGTTGGCGCTCGCGGGCGGCGGCTTGACGACGGGTTGCAACGTCGGCGGCTGCGGGGCTGCAGCGACCGTCAGGGCGACGGGCGTCGTGGCAGTCGTGGCGGTCGGGGTTGCGGCGTCGATGGCGTGCGTGGCGGAGGCGTGGCTCTTCGGATGCGTGGTCATGGGGTTCTCCTTCGTGTTGGCGTGCGTGGCGTGGGTCTTGGCGTTCGTCGTGGTCATGGTGCTCTCCTCGGTCGTCGAGACATCGGTTGCGGAAACGTGAGCGGTTGCGGCTTTGGTCTTCTTCGTTCGGGTCGTCACGGGGTCCTCGGTCGGTTTGGGTTGGTCGAGAGAGTCATCAAGGAAGCGAAAGAGTGAGTCGGGGCTCGTGGGGGCGCGCGCTTCATGCGTCGAACCCCATCTGCGTGCGTCGAGCGCGCGCCGCGCGGCGAACGAGGCGCGTGAGCCAGCGCTCCACCTGACCGCGCTCCGGCGGCCACCCGAAGCACGCCTCCTCGAAGACGCGGTAGACGGTGCGCTCGGATTCCTCCTCGTCGCCGAGGACGTCCATGGCGATCGCGCGGAGGCGCTTGCCGTAGCGGGTCATGAGCTCGTCGCTCGCGCCGCCGTCGCCGAGGACCATGCGCTGGACGAGCGCGTCGGTGTCGAGCGGAGCGGGGCACACGGCGCTGCGCGTGCGCGTCGACGGACGGGGCGTGCAGACGGGGGGAGAGATGCGAGCGGGCGCAGAGATGCGAGCGTTGCGAAACTGGACGTACGTGACGTTGGAAATCGTGTTCATGGCTTCGTCTCCTCACCGGGGGTTCGTTTTTCCCAGTGACCGAACAATGCCGATTCACGACTCCGATTCCCCGGACGTAACCCGGACGTAAGAGCCCCATTTTCGACCCCCTCGCGTCCGGGTTACGTCCGGGTTGTGGGGCAAGTGACCGAATGGAGGCGCTTTTTTGGATGCGCTTTTTTCGAGCTGGTGCCGGAGAAAAGCGACGTCGAGCGCCGCGCGACGTGTTCGCGCGGGCCTGTCGCCGTGCGCGCTAGCGACGCGCGCGCGTCACTCCACGAACCCCTTCACGTTCAGCGCGTAGCTGCCGTGGCGGGGCCTCGTGATGAACGCGCCGAGGTCCTTCGGCGGCTTCTTCTTCTGCGCACGGAAGCTCTTGGTCACGGCTGCGACGAGCGTGTCGATCGCCTTCCTCGTCGTGTCGTCGTGCTTGTGACCGCGCGAGATGTGCTCCGCGATCTCCTTGGTGTGAACCTGGCCGGCTTGCGTGATCAGGATCTCGAGGAGCTTGAAGTGCGTGTCGGTGAGTGACGCGCAGAGGACGCCGTCGATCCAGACGCGCCCTGTCGCGCGGTGGAGGACGACGCGCGCGTCGGCGGGGGCGTAGAGCGTCGTCTCGACGAACGACTCCAGCTTCAGCGCGCGCACGACGTGACCGAGCAAGGGGCGCCAGTCGGCGGCGAGCTTCGGCATCGCGATCTGGCGGAGCCCGTGCTTCTCGATGCGCGCTTCGGGGACGATGAGGATCGCGTGGCCGTGGTCGGCCGCTTCACGCAGGCGCTCGACGGTGGCGGGGCGAATCGGGCGCGTGAGGAGGAAGATCGCGACGTGCGTGGGGCCGAGAGCGCGACGCCCGCACGCGAGGACGCCATCGTCGTCGAGCGCGGTCGCGGCCCCTTCGAGAGAGAGAGCGTCCGCGACGGTCGACGCGAGCTTCGCGAACGAGAGCACGTAGACGACCAGATCGCGCTCGCGAACGACGAACGGCGCGATGCTCCGGTCCGGGCTCCACGCGAGGAAGCGGTCGCCGCGGAGCGGGTACGCGGTGGCCGTGCGGCCCGCGTGCGGGTGCGCGGGGGGAGCGACGGCACGGTTCGCGGTGTCCGCCACGAGGAGGCCGCGCGTGACCAGGTCTCCGAAGCCCGCTTCCCCCTCGATCGCGGTCCACGTCGCCGCGGGTTCGATCCACGGTTGGAGCGAGAAGAAGTCGCGCACGCGCGCGGCGGGGCGCGTGATCTGCGCGCGGTCGAGGAACTCGCGCAGCAGCGGCGCCAGCTCGGGCTCGGACACGGTGAGCAGGTGCGGGGGGCGGATGGCCACGTCGGCCTGCGCGGGACCGTCGCCCTTCTCGACGCGGCGTGCGCGCAACGTCATCAGATCGAGGCGCCCCCCTTCGATGCGGATCTTGTAGCGGGAGAGCGCTTCGAAGAAGTCGCGGCCGCGCGGCGTCATCGCGTGGCTCTTGCCGGAGTGCCACGTGCCGCCGATGGCGCTCACGGTGAGCTTGCCGGCGAGCGCGGGGACGGTGAGCGCGTCGGCGCCCAGCTCCTGGAGCTTCCAGAGATCGAGCGCCTGCTCCTCGAGGAAGTGGCGTTCGGCGCCGAAGAAGACGACGCCGGCCATCGACGCCAGCGGCGTGGCGGCCTCCAAGCTGTCGGTCGTGATCGAGAGGCGCCGCGTGGCGGGCTCGTAGGTCACGAGGTGCGAGCGGAGGGAGCGCTGCGAGGAGACGCTCGGCGCGGGGGCGGCTCCCGGGCGCGAGGGGGTCGCTGCGACGTGCGCGATCGCGCGGTCCTCGTGGATCAGCTCGAAGGAGAGGACGCCCGCGTGTGCACGCGCGTGCACGGCGACGACGGCGCCGAAGTCGCGACGCGCGCACCAGGCGGAGAGCTCGCGCTCCCAGGGGGCTTGGTATTGCGTCGGCTCACCGACGTTCGCGTCGACGGCGGAGGCGCCGACGTAGACGAGCGTGGTGCGCGGGCGGAAGTCGCGGTCGCGGAGGATTTGCGCGGCGTCGAGCAGCTCGCGGAGGGCGTCGTCGGTCGCGGCGGCGGCGAGGAGCAGCGCGATCAGATCCGCGGGCGAGGTGGCGTCAGGCCAGCGGGTGGGGAAGCCGAGGGCGTCGGCGGCGGCGTAGAGATCGGCGCGGCCGGCCTCGGTGGCGAAGGCGGCGATCGTGTGGAGCGCGCGGACGAGGGGGAGGGGGAGATCGGAGGCGGAGAGCGCGTCGGCGACGGAGGGGAGCGGGGCCGTGCGGAGCGCGGTGGCGGGGAGAGCGGGGGGATGGCCGTACGCGGCGAAGAGATCTCGCCAGGTGACGAGACGGATCGAGAGGACGAGCTCGTACGGCAGGGGCGAGGGCATCGGGGACGGGGGCTCGTGCCATGGGGGCGGCGGTGGGGCAACCAGAGCTGGTTCAGCGGCTCCGTGAGCTCGTTCACGGGCTAAGAGAGCTCGTTGACGGGCTAAGAGAGCTCGTTGACGGGCTAAGAGAGCTCGTCAACGGGCTAAGAGAGCTCGTCAACGGGCTAAGTGAGCCCGTTGACGGGCTAAGAGAGCTGGTCCACGGGCTAAGTGAGCCCGTTGACGGGCTAAGAGAGCTGGTCCACGGGCTAAGTGATCCCGTCCACGGGCCAAGAGAGCCCGTCCACGGGCTAAGACAGCCCGTCGGCGGCCTACGTGAGCCCGTCCACGGGCTAAGAGAGCCCGTCGGCGGCCTACGTGAGCCCGTGGACGGGATGAGCGAGCCCGTCCATGGGCTAGGAGAGCTCGTTGAGCGACCGGGCTCTCCGTTGACCGACACCTGGAAGGTGCGCCGCCGCTTGGTCGAGAGCGTCCCGCGGTGCACGAGAAGACCGCGAGTACCGGGAGGCGCAGAAGGCAACGACCTGAAGGCGCTCGCCCCGTTTCAGCTGCTCGATCCGCGGTGGACCGTGACGCTCGGCGGCGCGAGCGCGAGGACGTTCACACAGTCGTCATCCCCGGTGACCAGAAACTCGCGCAGGGCATGGCGCGCGAGCGATTCTGCCAGACGTTCCTACCGACGGCGAAGAGCCTCCGCGACGAGCGTACGCCGAGCCCGCTCCGAGAGTCCGACGCCTGCAGCCTTCGCGAGGCGGTGAATCGGCTGCGACAGACGGTCCGCCCCCGCGGTTTCCTAAATGTTGTTTGCGCGGCGCCCCCCCTGGCCGCATGAGAGCCCCCATCGTGCGGGCGAGCTTCCTTCGGCTGGGTGGTGGGTGCGTTGCGATCGCGCTGGCGGCGTGCGCGTGGTCGTGCGCGACCGGCGTGTCCGATGACGAGAGCGGCCCGGCCCGGACGTCCGACGGCGGCTCGCTCCTCGAAGCGTCGGCGGTCGACTCACCCGCGGCGGGCTATGACGACGCGGGGAACCCGACGGGCGACGATGCCGCGAGCCCGGCCGACGCCGATGCGAGCACGCCCGGAGACGATGGCGGCGGCGGCGGAGAAGACTCCGGGAACGCGGACGATGCCGGCGATGTCGGTCGCGACGCAGCGGCGCGAGACTCCGCAAGCGACGCCGAAGAGCCCGACGCCGGAAGCGACGCCGGCGAGCCCGACGCAGGACACGACGCCGGCGCGCCCGACGCAGGACACGACGCCGGCGAGCCCGACGCGGGACACGACGCGGGGCCGCCCGACGCAGGCAACGACGCCGGGCTCGTGGATGCGGGGCACGACGCCGGTGAGCCCGACGCAGGCAACGACGCGGGCGAGCCCGACGCCGGTCACGACGCGGCAGCACCCGACGCCGGCTCGGATGCCGGGTGCACCCCGGCGGCCGTGGTCGTGAACGAAGTTCAGACGACGGGCGCGAGCAGCGCCGAAGACGAATGGGTGGAGCTGTTCAACCCCTCCTCGTGCGAAGTGGACATCTCGTCGTGGACGCTCAAGTACCTCGCTGCCGCGGGCACCACGAAGGAGACGCTCTGGACGGCCCCGACGGGCACGAAGCTCGGCGCGCTCGGCTATGGCGTCATCGTGGGGACGGCATACGAAGGTTCGGCGGCGCCGATCGGAGATCTGAGCAACGGCCTCGCGGAGGCGGGCGGTGGGGTCGCGATCTACGACGCGAGCGGCACGCTGCTCGACAGCGTCGGCTACGGAACGGCGACCAACGCGTTCGTCCAGGGGAGCGCCGCGCCGGAAGCGCTCGGCGGGCAATCCATCGCGCGCATTCCGAACGGTGTGAACACCCACGACGACGCCGCGGACTTCTCCATCGCGACGACGCCCACGCCCGGCGCGGCGAACTGACCAATCACCGACAGCCTCGATGAGCCGCAGGCCGGGACCGAGCGCGCTGGCGGCGTGGGTGGGCGGGCTGGCCGCCGCCAGCGCGCTCGGTCCGGCCTGCGGCGTGGTGAGGCCTACCTTCTCGGCCTATGAGCCCCTAGTTCTGGACGCCGACCGGGTATTGCGGAGCCCAGACCGGCCTCCAGTGCTGTCCCGAGGTGCCGTTGCAATCGAAGAGCTGGACGGCGGTGCCGTACGCCGAGCTTCCACCACGGAGCTCCACGCACTTTCCGTCCTTCTCGATCGTCTGGTCCCCCTCGTAGGACCACTGCTGGTCCTGACTCGCACCGTTGTCGCACGTCCAGATCTGGAGCTGCGTCTGATCGATGGGGTTTCCGTTGGGGAGATCGATGCACATCGACGGGTCGGCCGCGTAGTGAATCGCTCCACGCTGGTCCATCCACCAGGTCTGGTTCACGCCGGTCGCATCGCAGCCCCAGATTTGAAGCTTGGTCCCGTTCGCCGTGTTTCCGCCGGGAAGGTCGAGGCACCCTCCGTTCGCGTCCGTGAGCTGGACGGGGATGATGGGCGGCGGCTGGAGCTCCTGAACGAACTGGTTCGGCACGATGCCGATCATTCGCTGCCAGGTTTGCCCCGTGCTCCCATTGCAGTCGTAGATCTGCACCGGATTGCCGTTGCTGTAGCTCCCGTTGCGGAGCTCCACGCACTTCCCATCTTTGCGGATGGTGTCGTCGGCCATGTAAGACCACTGCTGGTCCTGGCTCGCGCCGTTGTCACAGTCCCAGATCTGCAGCTGGGTCATGTCGTTCGGAATGCCGTTCGGCAAATCGATGCACTTGTTCGGCGCGGCTCCATAGTGAATCGCGCCGGCGCCATCCATGAACCAGGTCTGGTCCTGGCCGTTCATGTTGCACGCATAGATCTGGAGCAGAGTGCCGTTCGTCGTGTTGCCGCTCGGCAGGTCGAGGCAACCGCTATTTCCGTTGGTGATCTGAACCGGGAGGCTCGCGTTCCCGAGCGTGCGCGACCGAATCGTGGTCGTCACGACGCCCGAGGTCTGGTTCGACGCCAGGCTCGTCGTGACCGCACCCGTGAAGAGCGTGCACTTCCCCTCCGACCCGGAGCAAGAGCCCGCGGCCCCCGCGGGCACCCACGTCCAGCCCGTACACGAGCCGCCGTACGTCGAAGAGCAGCTGCTTCCGCAGCTCATGGGAAGGTTCGAGCACTCCGTGGTGAGCGTCGTCCCCGAGGCCGCGGTCCCATTTTCGATCTGCGTGTACGACGGGTGAATCGGGCAGTTCGCCGGCCCGATCGCCGGAGAGCCACCGGTGTTGGTGCTCCACTCCGGCGACGAGCCCGGGGTCCACGTCGAGTAGATGTCCATGTTCCCGTCGTTCTGCACCCAGAGGACGTTGGCCACCGACGACAAGCGGGTCGAGGCGAACATGGCGTTCGGCGTCGGGCTGATCTCGTACTCGACGAAGTTCCCATCCGTCTGGAGCGTCGTGTAGGCCGGAACGGTGAATGGGGTATTCCAGTGGATCCCCTCCGCCGCGGCCGCCGCATGCGAGTTCCATCGTGCCTGAGACGCCGCGTTGCCGAGGCCCGAGTAGAGAACGAGGTTCCCGTCGGTCTGCATGTCGAGGTGGTAGAAGCACGAATCCGAGACGAGGCTCTGCCCGGGGAAGAGCGCCTGACCCTGCAGGAGGATGCTCCCGGGGCCCCCATCCGCGAGCGCGGAGGACGCGAGCAGAAGGCCGACGGAGAGCGCGCCGCATGCCGCAAGACGATGACGTTTCATGAGTGAGATCTCCCGGGGTCCAGGTCGATTGGGCGAGTGAGGCGACGCTCTGCAGCGTGCGAAGCGCCATGGGTCGAGGCGAGGGGTTGGGCGCAGCCCCTCTCGAGAAGGACGCGGGGTCACCGCCGTCACCTTCCGTCGTGGAGGCGTGCGATAGGCCCCGTCAGTCATCCGATGACGGGCGCGATGAACGCCGTCAGATGCGCTGACTTATGAGCCAAGGCACGACTCCGCGCATGTCACCCAAACGGGTAGCCGCCCGCGTGCGCGCCCGCCGGCCGCGGTCCCGTGTTCCGCTCGATCGGGAGGAAGCGATGAGCGCGAGGTCGCCGTCTCCACGCAACCCACGCCGCAGCCCGCGCAACAAGCCGCCTGTGCGGCGACGCTGGCCACGTACTGCGCCAGCGCGACCTGCCTCGAGACGTGGTCGGCCGCGGACACCGTTTGCATGAACGCGCTCCTCGGCACGAGCGTGCAGATGGCCGCGTCGTGCGGTTCGTTCTTCGCGCTCCGTCAGCCCGGGACGAACGGCGCTGGGACGACGAGCTACTACGACGCGACCAGCAGCGCCCTCGTGGCGGTGGTCGACTCCAACGGCGACTGCCTCGGCGGAGCCAGCGACTTCGCGGCTCCGACCGCGGAGGCCTGCGGCTTCACTCCGTGCGGGTCGATGAGCTGCGGGGGCCCGCCCGACTCCGGCATGTGAGAAGATCCCCGCGGTGCGCTTCCTACTCGCGGGCGTCGCGCTCCTTGCGGCGCTGCCGGCGTGCGCTTCGCATCCCCCCGTGGAGCTCGCGGCGACGGATGGCGGAGCGAGCGACAGCGATGAGAGTCTGTCCCTCCCGCTCCCCGACGGCGGCGTCGTGGAGTGGGATGGATGGGCAGGCGAGTTCGTCACGGGCTACTGCGTGCAGTGCCACAACCCATCCGCTTCGTGCCTCGGGAGCGGCTGTCATCCGTCGAACGGCACGCTCCCCGACTTCCGGATTCATTCCACCATCGTGGCCTACGCGCCGATGATTCGGTGTGGCGTGAGCGCGACGCAAAGTCCGGCATGGGACTGCAGCGCTGCGATCCCCGCGGAGAAGTTCCCGCTCGATTCGGGGACGAACCCACTCCCGACCGACGAGCAGCGGGCGATCTTCGTCGGATGGATCGACGCGGGGTGTCCGTAAGGGGACCGGGAAGACGCAGCACCGCCGCGTGCTGACGTCCTCACCCAACGAATTCGCCCTGCTCTTCGCGCGTGGGCAGACGCTGGACCTGAGCTTCGGGGCGCTCCAGTCGACGAGCGTGACGTCTTGGAGTGCCGGAATACCGGTCGGAACGGTGCAACTCTGCGCGTCGAATCCCAACGGGGGCGGAGGCGCCGAGCTCGCGGAAGTGATTGCGGTCAAAGGCACCCTCTCCGATGCGAACGTCGCCAACCTGACGGAGTACTTCCACGCGAAGTTCGGTCTGTAACGGCGCCGTCGCCTAGACCCCGCCGAACACTCTCCTCGCGTCCTCCATGAACCGCAACGCCTCCGCCCCGAGCGCCCGCTTCGTTCGGTGCGCGATCCCCACCTGTCGGGAGACGTTTCACGTCGCTCAGCTCGCGGAGCGTCACGTGACGGTCGACGCGCACGCCGGCCGGGAGGATTGCCACGCCGACGCCCGCCGCGACGAGCGCGATGGCCCACTCCTCCGACTGCACCACCGCCGCGACGTCGAGTCGCCGGCGCCCGCGGGGGAGGACGCGCCCGTCAGCGCCAGGCCTCCCGCGACGAGGAAGGCCCAGAAGAACTCTCCCGTGCGATCGACGAGGTACGCGACGCTGCCTAGGGGAGTCGCCGCTTCCGCGAAACAGACACCGTCTGTTAATGTTCTCGCTCCGTGCCGCGCGAGAAGAAGGAGCGTGCTCCGGTAGCGAGCCGGAGGCGCATCGGCGCTCGCGTTGAGCGACACCGATGTCCGGGCTGGCACACGGCACACGTGCGTCCACGCTCCGTTCCTGGCGATTCTCCTTCGCGAACGTCGCCGTAGCCCGCGCACACGAATTGCAATACGGTCCCTCGATGGCCCCACATCTTCGCCTGGTCGTTCCCTCCGCGTTCCTCGCGCTGTGCGCCGTCGCGTGCTCGGCCGAGGACGCCGCGACCTCCGCGCAGGATGCAGGCACCCTCGATGCGGCCCACGACGCGACGAACGCGCTCGCGGACACGGCGTGTCCAGGCGTCGAGCCCGACGGCGCATTCGACCCTCCCGATCTCCCCGCGTGCCCCGCGCAGGCTCCCGCGCTCGCCGGCGGCTGGTACCCCGCCGCAGCGCTGCCACAAGGCGTCGCGTGCTCTGGCGCGTGCTCGTGCTCCATGGCTGTGGATCGATGCCCTCAATACGACTCGATGGGGTTCGCGGCGGTCGATGGCTGGACGTGCACGTGCGCGTCCGGCGCTTGGTCGTGCTTCGTCAGCAGCCTGGGGGACTACATCTGCGGAGACTTTCCGGATGCCAACTCTCCTGCGAGCGCGGACGGCAGCGCCGACGGATCGAGCGAGCAGTAGTCGCCGCTTGAGGTGCCGCCGCACTCTCGTCGGTAGCGCTCGCTCGAGCCTCGCGAGACGCCGGGGAGCCGCTCGCTCTGCCTTGACTCTCACTTGCAAAGGCGGACCCTTCGAGGTGGGGACGGGATGACCGCAAAAGGGGGAGCCGCCATGGAAACACTGCGTCCGATCATCGCGACGAAGGGGACAGACATTCGCAAAGCGAAGCCGAGCGACACCGCGCTCGCGGCCGTCGACGAAATGTGCCGCCACCACGTAGGCGCGCTTCTCGTCATGGAGGACGATGATCTCGTGGTCGGCATCCTCTCCGAGCGCGACATGCTCACGCGCGTGCTCCTCGAACGGAAGGACCCCGCGGACACGAAGGTCGCCGACGTCATGACCAGGAACGTCGTCTGCGTCGACCTGAACACCTCACCGAACGAGGCGATGCGAATCATGACCGAGCGCCGCTGCCGGCACCTGCCGGTCATCTGCGACGGCACCGTGATCGGGCTCGTGTCGATAGGTGACCTGGTTCGCTGGGTCAGCCAGAGTCAGGAGTACGAGATCCGCGTGCTCCACGACTACGTCGAGGGGAGATACCCGGGATAGAGGCGACGAAGAGAAGCGGTCACCTCACAGAGAAGAGCGGAAGCCGCGGTTCGTGCGGCCTACGCTCGTCGTCCTCGCGGGCCTTGATTGACCTTCGCCGCGGGGGTACGCCCTCTCCCCCCAGGAGGTGGTTCATGCCGAAGGTCAGCGGAGTACCCCAAGGTCTGCACACGGTGACGGCAGCGCTCACGATCGACGGCGCCGCGGACGCCATCGAGTTCTACAAGAAGGCGTTCGGCGCGGAGGAGGTCATGCGCGCCCCCGATCCGAGCGGCAGGAAGATCTGGCACGCCGCGATTCGCATCGGCGACTCGCAGATCTTCGTGAACGACACGTTCCCCGAGATGGGCGGCGGGGCCGGCAAGGCGCGGCTCTGGATCTACGTCGAGAACGTCGACGCGCTCTACAAGCGCGCGACCGACGCCGGGGTGACGGTGAAGATGCCGCTCGGCGACATGTTCTGGGGCGACCGCATCGGGACGGTGGTCGACAAGTGGGGGAACGAGTGGACCCTCGGGCAGCACATCAAGGACATGACGCCCGCCGAGATGAAGGTCGCGCAGGACGCCTTCGTCGCGAGCATGGCGAACGCCAAGCGGAACTGACCCTACGCGCGGGGGGCGAGTCGCCGCGCGTCTCGCCCCCCGACTTCGCCCGTGCAACTGCGACGACGCACCTTCCTCGCCGTGACCGCCTCGGCGCTCGCCGGGTGTGCGGGCGTGGCGCGGCGCACCGGCAACGCGCGCGTCGACGACGAGCGCTCGCAGCGACACGTCGCCGGCGTCGCCATCGCCCACGTGCGTCGCGATACCGCCGATGCGCTCGAGGCGTACGGTGACCTCACGGCCGACACGCTCGTCGAGGTCGCCTCGCTCTCGAAGCCGGTCTTCGCGTTCGCCGTCGTGTCCGAGTCCGCGCGGGGCGCGCTCGATCTCGATGCGCCCCTCGCGCGAGTCTCGCCGGCTCCCTACGCTCACACGCACCGCGGCGGCGTCGATGCGTTCGCCGATCCGCGCCTCGCGCAGGTCACGCCGCGCCTCCTCTTGTCGCACCGCTCCGGGCTCCCGAACTGGTCACGAACGGAGCCGCTGGCATTCGCCGACGCCCCGGGCGCCGGATGGCACTATTCGGGTGAGGGGTACGTGCTGCTCGCGCACGCGCTCGAGGCGGCGACCCGCGAGAGCCTCGATTCGCTCGCCCGTCGGTGCGTCTTCGCGTCGCTCGCCATGCGCCGCTCGACGTTCGATCCTCGCACGGCGAGCGCGCCTGCTGCGGGGCACGACCGCGCGGGTGCGCGGGTCCCGTCGTCGCTCGACGGCCCGGTCGCCGCGACGTCGCTCCTCTCGACCGTGACCGACTACGCGCGGTTCGCGCGTCGGATCGTCGAGGCGCCGCGCGGTGACGCCGTGGTCGACGCGATGCTCGCCCGTCAGGTCGACGTCGACGCCGACCGGCGCATCTCCTGGGGCGTAGGCCTCGCGCTGGCGGAGCCCGACTGGTTCTTCCACTGGGGCGCGAACCCCGGATTCCGTTCGCTGCTCGTCGGCTCGCGCGCGCGGGGTGAAGCGATCGTCGTGCTCACCGACGCGGAAGGGGGGATGGAGCTCGCCGCCGACGTGGTTCGTTCACGCTTCGGGGAGCTTCCGTTCCTGACGTTCCCCATGATGTACCCGCCCGACTGATGCGCGGCGCCACGCGATCACCCGGCCCGCGACCACGAACGCTACGGCGCCGGGCACCACCAGCCTCACGAACAGACGGAGCCCGAGGTACGCGACGCCCGTCGCGATGACGCCGAGGTTCGGCGTTCCCCGCGGTGTGACGAGCCCTTCGGTCATCGTCATCCGCGCGAAGAGCCACCCGACGACCGCGTATGCGGCGCCCAGCGCGACGACCCATCCGATCGCTCGCTTCATTGGCGCTCTTCGCTCCCGTTCTCCGGCGCGAGCTCGGGGCCCGACGTGAGCAAGGCGAGGAGCAGTGCGTCGCCGATGGGTCCTCCCGAGAGGAATCGCCGTCGCCCGCCTTCCGTCACCGGCGCGCCGAACAGATCCGTCGTGCGATAGATCCGCACGAACGCATCCCGGTATCCGTGCGCCCGCGCGGAGGCGAGCGCGAAGCCGGTCGCCGAGACGGAGACCCCGAGGACGACCGGCCCGCTGTCGACGTCTCCCCACCCCGAGTGCCCCTCGCCGTACTCGCGGATGGCGCCGAAGCCTCCGAAGGTCGACTCGTGGCGAAAGAGTCCGTCGGCGAGCACCTGCGCGACGCGGCGGTCGGCGAAGCCCGCGAAGTACGCGGCGAGCGCGGTCCCCGAGCCGCGCGGGGCGTCGTGGGCTCGTCCGTCACGCGCCCCCATCCGCTGGATCACCAGGTGCGTCGCGGGGTCGATCTGCACCGCCAGCACGCGCGCGGCCCAGTGCGCGAGCACGCGCGAGTGATCCGCGTGCGCCGCTCGCCCGTGCACCGCGATGGCCGCGGCGACGGCCGCCACGTCGGTCGGATACGCCTCGCCGGGGTACGTCTCGATGAGCCCCGTTGGCGACGCGAGGAGTCGGCGCTCGTACGCGGCGATGAGCGCGTCGTGCTGCTGCGCGAGGCCCGGTGGGAACGCCGGATCGAGCAGGCGCGCCATCCCCAGCGCGAGCGCGGAGTACGCGAGGTACGCGTGTCCGTGGGAGCCCTCCAGGCTCGCCATCGCGTCCTCGCCGTTCCACGCGCGCGTACCGAACCCGCGCATCTCGGCGAGGAAGCTCTTTCGTGCGGCCCGCGTCACTTCGGGCGCGAGACGCGCGCGCTGCTCGGGGTGCGCGAGGCACAGCTGCGCGAGGCCGAGCGCGGTCATCTGGTGGGTCACGAGCGCCCACTCCCCCGAGAACCTGTCCTTCGGAGTCGAGACCCGCGCGCGGTCGTCCGCGGCCTCGAACGCGACGAGCTGCTGGCCGAGCTCCAGACCGATCGCGGGATCGCCCGCCAGCCAGCGGTCGGCGTCGCGCCCGCACCACCACGGAGCCACGAGGCGCGTCACGAGCACCGCGCACAGGAGCGCGACAAGGCGGGTCACCGGCCGATCTCGCTGCGCTCGCCTCGTCCGCTGCACCGCCCGAGACCGCGAAACGAGCGGAGCCCCCCTTCGCGCGGTCCGCAGAAGCTCGCTTCGAGGATCGAGGAGAGGCTCTCGTCGGCACGCACCACCGGATGGTCGAGCGCCACCCAAGCGTCCCCGCTGAGCGACGCGAGGTACGCGAGGTCGAGCGGCTTGCCGTTCGCCGCCCGATCGAGGTTCGTGCGCGCGACGTACGCATCGGCGTTGAAGCCGCTCGCGAGGACGGCCACCAGCGCGCCGAACGCCAGCACGGCGCCCGCGTGCCCGGTCCACCGACGCGCGACGACCTTCACGAGCGTCAGCGCGAGCACCCCGAGCACCGTGAGCTCGACGAACGCGACGCCGAGCCGCAGGTGGCTCGCACCGTAGGCGTCCTCGTAGATCCGGAGGCGCTGCCAGCACGACGCGACCGTGATCCCCGTGAGCACGAGCAGCGCCGCCTCGAGCGAGGCGAGCAGCCGGCCGCCCGGGACCGGGGCGAACGGGGCGCGCTCGCCCCGCGGTCGAAGGAGCGCGTGACCGGCGAGCACCAGGCACACCGAGAGGATCGTCGCGACCAGGAGCTCGGCGAAGCCGGCGTGCAGATAGGTAGCGTACGTGAGCGCGCCCGGAGCGCGGACGAGGGCGACGCCGCCGAACAGGTGGCGGAGGTTCGCGGCCACGAAGAGCCCGAAGACGAGCGTGACCTGTCCGATGACCATCGCCCACGTCACGATCGACACCCGCGCAGCCGGTGCCGCGGCCGGTGCCTCCGCGTCGTGCGCGGCGCGGTAGGGCCCCCTGTCGTCCGCGGCTGCGGACTGCGGTGCCACGTGGCGACCGTGGAGCGCATGCGTGAACACGTACCCCGCGGCGCTGGCGAGGCTCCATCCGGCGAAGAGCACTGCGTCTCCGAGCTCTTCGCGCACGCGCGCCAGCGAGCGCGCGAAGTCGGTGTCCGTCGCGAGCAGGAGCGTGAAGAGCCCCGCGGTCGGCACGCCGAGCAACAGGCCGCGCGTCATCCCGCGAAGGACCCCGCGCCCTTCTCCGCCGGCGGCGATGCCAGGCAGCCGCGCGGTCTCGGTCACGGCGCCGCGCGTGTACCGCAGCGAACCGAGCGCCCGCGCGGGGACACGCGAGAGATCGGCGAGCGAGTACCGGTCACGGAGGAGGAGGGGGAGCACCGCGAGGATCGCGAGCGTCGCCGGCGTCGCGATCGCGAGCGTCCACGCGCTCTCGTAGCGCACGACGGTGAACCCCAGGAACGTCGCGGCGCCGATCGCCCCCCACGCCGTGGGGCGCACCTTGCCGCGACGAAGCGTGAGGACGCTCGCTCCGACGACGAAGAGATCCCAGATCCAGAAGTTCAGCCCGAACCCGGTGTGCCAGAAGAGCGCCTGGGTGGCGCCTCCGGCGAGGACCGCGAGCGTGAGCGTGGTGACGGCGCGGCGACGTTCGTCCGTTTCGAACAAGGGAGTGTGGGAAAGCGCGATGTCCATGCTGCGAGCGAAGCACGCGCGCGCGCGCCCGCCGCGAGCGTCGGGGCGAACGGTCGTGCACGACGGGTGAGTGGTCGCGCGCCGGACGTGGACGGCGCGGTTTGACCAGATGACGGCAGGGCGATAGCGAACGGGAATGGAACGCGAGCGCGAGCCGTCCATCGTTCGGAGCACGATGCGCGCGCTCCTGGAGCCGCGAAGGCTGCTGCCGATCCTCACGGTCTGCGCGCCGATGATCCTCCTTCAGTGGCGCTACAGCCGCGACGGGCTCGGCGGGCCGCTGGGGGCCGCCATGTGCCTCACGTTCGTGCTCGTCGCGCCGCTCTCCTGGCGCGTCCTGTTCCCCGAGGGGATCGACCTCGGGCATGGCGCGATCCGACTCTTTCTCTACGCGGCCATCGGCGCAGGCGTCGTCCTCGTCCTCGGCAAGGTCGTCCCCGACGAGCTCCAGATGCGCCCCACGCTCTTCACGGCGCGCTCGAGCCTTCCGGTGTGCTGCGCGCTCTTTCTCGTGGGGGGCTGGGGGCTCGGTCGCGACATCGGCATGGAGGCCAGCCTCGTGCGCGAGCGGCGGCGCGCCGACGTGCTGGCCCGGGAGGCCGAGCACGCCCAGCTCCTGGCGATACGGTCGCACCTCGATCCGCATTTCCTCTTCAACACGCTGAACGCGATCGCCGAGTGGTGCCGCGAGGACGGCGAGGTGGCCGAGCGCGCCGTGCTCCAGCTCTCGGAGATCCTCCGCGCGGTCCTCGCCGGCGTCCGGGCTCCTTCGTGGTCGCTCGCGTCGGAGCTCGCCCTCGTGCGCGATCTCTTCGCGCTCCACCTCCTGCGCGATCCGACCCTCTTCACGCTCACGTGGGACGTGCCCGATCCTGTCCCTGGCGTTCCGGTGCTGCCGATGATCCTCCTCCCCCTCGCCGAGAACGCCGTCAAGCACGGACCCGCGTCGGGGCACCGAGGCGTCGTCCGCTTCGCGGTGCGCATCGAGGGGGGCCGCCTCCACGTCACGATCGAGAACCCTGGCGGCTACGCGGGCCCGCGCGCAGGGAGCGACGGGCTGCCGACCGTCGAGCGGCGACTGCATCTCGCCTACGCCGGCGCGGCCTCGATTCGCATCGCGGGCGACGGGGACGCCACGCGCGTCGACGTGGAGCTCCCGAGCGAGGGGCCGCAGCGCGGGGTCAACGTATGACTGACGACATGACGGAGATGAGAGTCCTGGTCGCGGACGACGAGCTGCTCGCGCGGAGGCGCCTCCTGCGTCTGCTCGCGGCGATGGAGGGGGTCACGCTCGCGGGGGAGTGCGAGACGGGAGCTGCGGTGCTCGAGCGTCTCCGCGCGAAGGACGTGGACGTCGTGCTCCTCGACATTCACATGCCGGGGCTGAGCGGGCTCGAAGCGCTGGAGCTCCTGCCCGAGGACGGCCCCATCGTCGTCCTCTGCACCGCGCACCCCGATCACGCCGTCGAAGCGTTCGAGCTGGGCGCCGCCGACTACGTGATGAAGCCGGTCGAAGCGGGACGCCTCAAGAAGGCGCTCGGTCGCGCGCGGGAGCGCCTCCGCGCGCGGCGCGGGAGTCCGTCGCCGGCCGCCGCGAGCCACGCGCCGGAGCACGCCCCCCGCCCCCTCGATCGTCTCGCGGTGCCGACGCGGCACGGGATCGTGCTGCTCGATCCGCGCGCGGTGAGCCACGCCGTCCTCGACGGCGAGCTGGTGAGCGTCGTGACCGACGGCGCGACGTACCTCAGCGACGACTCGCTCGCCGACCTGCAGGAGCGCTTGCCGCGCGATCTGTTCGAGCGCGTCCACCGGAGAGCGATCCTGAACCTCGAGCACGTCGACCGCCTGGAGCCGCTCGAGACCGGCGGGTTCGTCGCGCACACGCGCGGAGGTCACGCCGTCGAGGTCTCGCGGCAGGCGGCGCGCGAGCTGCGCCGACGGCTCAAGGTGCGGGGCTGAGCGCCGCGGTCCCTCCATCGACGGCGGGACCGCTCGGCGCGTCCGCTCGCTCGCGGCACACGACCCGTCCCCACGTGTTCTTGCACTCCCAGGCCTTCTCTCGGCAGGTCGCCGTCCACGTCCGCGGTCGCGAGCCCGAGCGCTGCACGTCGCTGATCAGCACGTCGTCGGCCGCACACCCCATCTGGCTCCCCGAGATCTTCGCCAGGAGGTGCTCCTGACTGCCGCAGCCGAGCGTGGTGCAGAACGCGAACGCGACGAGGAGACTTCGTTCGACCATCCGCTCGTTCGTATGCAGCGAGCGAGCCACCGCGCGCTCACTTCCCGTCGCGCACCTCGACGACGACGCGGTCGACGATCGCCAGCGCGGTCGTCAGATGCGAGAGGTCTGGATCGACGCGCCCGTCGGCCCCCGCGTGGTGTCCGTGCCCGATCGGCGTCATCAGCGCGAAGTGCGTCGACCCGGGCTCGACCCACGCGCGGTACACGACCGACGGCTGCGCAGGATTGCCGCCGTCGCTGTAGGCGATCTCGTCGGGGAACGAGTCGCGTCGGTAATAGTCGTTGTAGTCGAAGGAGCTGTTCAGCTCGAGGAGCACCGCGAACCGGCCGCTCGCGTGGTGGGCTCGCCCCTCGATGTAGACGTTGTCCGTCGGGCTCGCGGCCGACACGACATCGGGCGCGGGCGCATGACGGTCGAGGAGCGGCGTCGCCCCGTGCTGGATCCCGAACGCGTGACTCCACACCGGAAGCGCGGCCGGGCGCGGCGAGAGCGTGTGCTTCTCGTCGCCTTCGTCGTAGCCAGCGCGCCCCTCGTCCCGCGAGACGTAGAGCGTCTCGAGGAAGTGCCCCTGCTCGTCCTCCGTCCACACCGCCATCTGCGGCGTGATCTCCCACCCGTACGTCGGCTCCGTGAACCGGAAGAACGGACCGGCCTTCACGTCGAGCGAGACGAGCGGCCCCTGACCGCTCACGTCGAGCACCAGCTTGTCGTACGTGGCCTTCGGCGGGACACCGGTATCGCGGAGCTTCGCCCCCCAGCCGAGGAGCGCGAGCACGGGGCGCACCCCTCGGTACGACGCCGCGAGCAGCGCTGCGGTCACCGCGAACGCGACCACGAAGACGCCGCTCGGCCACCAGCGGCGCCGTCCCCGCACGTACTTCAGCCACGTCGAAGCGTTGTGCGCGACGTGGATGACCGCCGCCGCGAGGAACGAGAACCCCGCGATCGTGTGCACGCCGGCGAGCCGCTGCGTGTACGCGGTCACGAAGCTGAGGACACCGCTCACTCCGACGACGAGTAGCGACAGACCCGTGAGCAGGCTGCCGAGCTTCCGCCCCGTCACCCAGCCGAGCAGCCGCGCGAGTCGCCGCACGCCGGTGGGGGAGGCGCCGTCGCTCTTCGAGATGCCGTCACGCGCGTCGAAAGGGGAGGGGGTCGAGCTCGTGGTCACCTTCGTAGGTGGCCGGTGCGCGTCGGAAGTTACAGCGAAGGCGATCGCGATCCGCCGATTCGCGCGCTCACCCGTTCTGCAGGTGCTGATGGATCAGCTTCGCGAGCCACGCTCGGAATCGCCGCGACCCGCACGGCCCGTCCTCGTCCGCCTGATGGACCCCCATCGCCGACATCGAGAGCAGCGCGAGCGCCGGGAGGAGCACGGTGAAGTACGTGTCCTCGAACGGAGGCACGCGCCTCCCGTCCTCCTTCCACAGCCCGCGCCGCATCTCGTGCACCGCCTCTGCGAGCGAGCGCACGCGGAGCTCCTCCATCGACGGCTGGTACCCCGAGAGCGCCAGCCAGAGGAACGTGCGCGCGTGGCCTCCGTTCACCATCGTGTACGCGACCCGGTCGAGGAGCGCCTCGACCTGATCGGGTCCCTTCTTCGCTTGGACCGCTTCGAGCAACCCCGCGTGCAGAGAGTCGAGCGCGCGCGCCACGACCGCCTGGATGAGCCCTTCGCGACTACCGAAGTGATGGAGCACCGTGGGGTGAGAGACGCCCACATCGGCGGCGACCTCCTGCAGGCGAATCCCCGCCGGACCCGCGGCGACGAGCATCTTCTCCGCCACGTCGAGGATCGCGCTGCGCGCCTCCTCGGCGGTACGCCGCTTGCGAACGGGCTGTGCTTTCGATTCTGCCTTTCGCGCCATTGACAATCTTGTAGGTAATACTATCTACATTCTTGTCAGTGCTCAAGTGGGAGGTTCCAGATGATCGACGCGCTGCCCTTTCCCAGTTACGACTTGCCGCGCGCAGGCCGCGCTCTTTCCGCGCTCCTGCGCGACCCCGACGACCTGCCCCAGGTGTTCACCCTGATCGATTCGATGTCGGGGACGGCACCACACCGCCTCCAGTGGCGGATGCGCCGCTCCGAGAGCGGCCTGCGTCTCCTGCGCGACGAGCCCGACATCGTCCCGCTCCTCACTGACCGCGCCGCCCTGCGCGCGCTCCCCGAGGGGACGCTTGGTCGCGCGTACCTCGCGTTCGTCGAGAGCGAGGGGATCTCCCCCGAAGGGATCCGCGAGGCGAGCGTCGTGGGCGAAGCGGACGCGCACCGGCGCCCTCGGGTCTTCGAGTACGTGCGCAAACGCATGCGCGACACGCACGACCTCTGGCACGCCGCGACCGGCTACAAGGGCGACGTGCTCGGCGAGCTCTCGCTCCTCGCCTTCACGCTCGCGCAGAACTGGAACACGGCCGTCGCGATGATCGTCGTCGCCGGCGTGGTGAAGGGGCTCGGGCACTCGGAGATCGGCGTGATCGCGGACGGCTACCGGCGCGGACGTGCCGCGGCGTGGCTGCCGGCCGTGCGGTGGGAGTCGCTGCTCGCGCTCCCGCTCGCGGAGGTCAGGAAGCAGCTGAAGCTCGGGGACGCTCCTCGGTACACGCCGATTCGGACGACGGAGCTGCGGGCGGAGGGGATCATCTGACGCAGGGGTCCCGGCTGATCTACGCAGCCGGGATGATCCAACTCAGCACGGCCCCGTCACGCCCGACACGCATCCCGTGCTCTACGAAAGGCGCGTCCCCGCCCCGACGCCGCTGGCCGGATGATCCTGCGCGCGCGAGGACATCGACGAGATCGTCGAGCGGGTCGAGCCCGCGCGCCTCGCATGTAGCGACGAGCGAGTAGAGACCCGCGAGACTCTTGGGGGGCGAATCGCGGCGTGATCAACGCGAGACGCCCGCGCGAGGGACCGATGCGAGTAACGCGAGGCTGGAAATACCGGCGCGGGAGGGGGTGCGAAGGGAATTGCGCAGATCGGCGGAGCTCCTAGATGGAGAGGAGGCGCGCCTCTCGGGAAAAGAGCGGCACCTCTCGGGAGAGGCGGCGCGCCTCTCGGGAAAAGATCGGCACCTCTCGGGAGATGCGGCGCGCCTCTCGGGAAAAGAGCGGCACCTCTCGGGAGATGCGGCGCGCCTCTCGGGAAAAGAGCGGCACCTCTCGAGAGAGACGGCGCGTTCTCGCGGGAAAAGAGCGGCACCTCTCGGGAGAGGCGGGGCGCCTCTCGGGAACGGAGCGGTTCCTTGGGGGGAGAGCGGGAACTTCGAGCGTTAGAATTCGAGCGTTAGAAGAGGGGGGCTACCGGGAGCCCGCAGGCGCCGATCACGGCTCGGTGGCGAATGACCGTGATCCCGCCGTCCTCTTCGCTGCACGAGGACACGATCCCCTGGGCCGCGAGACACGCGCTCGCGAGATGCGCGGCGCAAGCGTCGGGGCACGATGGCGCATGGTGGTCATCCCGGGGCGGCTCCGAGTCGGACGCTAGGTTCCTCTCGGCCGCGGCTGTCGGGACGAGATGTAGGACACGTCGCGCGATGCGGTCGCGGCGTCGGCATCGTGCGCAGCGCGTGGCACATGTGCGCGGAGTTATCGGGCATTACGGCTCTTTTCTTGCCTGCTCAAACGGGCGGGCGCTCCATACTCAGGAGGGTCTGGCTTCGTTCCCTGACGACTCTCGTCGCTCAGGCCATGTGCACAGAAAGGCATCGATGAAAACGTCAGCACTGGTTAGCGCCGCGGTCCTAGTCGGCGTCGGATCGGTCCTCGGTGCAGCGCTCGCGGCCTGCGGAAGCAGCTCCTCGTCCGTTGGCGCCAACGATGGTGGCGGCACGCAGTCGAACCAGGACGGCAGCTCGGTCAACCTTCTTGACGACGGTGGACTCGGTAACGGCGGTGACGGTTCCAACGCTGGATGCACCGGCTTGCAGTGCCGGGTTCACTCCTGCCCCGGCGTGACGACGGGCACGACGATCACGGGTCACGTCTACGACCCTGCCGGCAACAACCCGCTCTACAACGTCGTCGTCTACGTCCCCAACTCCACCGTCGAGCCACTCCCCGCGGCGCCCACCGATCAGTGTGGCTCGTGCAACTCGCTCTACACGGGCAGCCCCATCGCCGCGGCGATCACCGATCCCACCGGCTTGTTCACGATGACCAACGTGCCCGACGGCGCGAACATCCCGCTGGTCGTGCAGATCGGCAAGTGGCGCACGCAGCTGGTGATCCCGCAGGTCACCGCCTGCGGCTCGAACGATCTGGACAAGCTCCTCTCCGCCAAAGTCACCCTCCCGAGCGTGGCGGGCGTCTCCACCACCCCAGGTCCGACCCTCGGTCTCCCGCAAGATATCCCGCAGATTGCCGTCTCGACCGGCGGCGCCGACACGCTCGAGTGCTTGCTCCGGCGCATCGGCGTCAACGCGAGCGAGTACACGCGCGGCGGCGGCGGTACGGGGCACATCCACATCTTCCAGGGATCGACGGTCCCCGGGCAGCTCCCCAACGCGGCCAAGATGAACTCCGCGGGCGGCGCGACCCCTTCGGCGCTCGCGAGCCTCTGGGACCAGGGGAGCGACCTGTCCCCCTATGACATTCTGATCCTCTCTTGCGAGGGGCAGGAGACGACTGGCACAGCGGGAGGCACCGCAGGGTCGCTCACGCCGACCGAGCTCTCCGGTCTCCAGTCGTTCACCAATGCGGGTGGGCGCGCGTTCCTTTCGCACTTCCACTACAAGTGGCTGAACACGGGGCCGTTCTCGACGGCGACTCCTCCGCTCGCGGCGTGGACGGCAGGGGCGAACCCGATCGAGGACAAGGGGGGCATTGGTTCCCAGTCGATCCTCGGCAACATCGACACGACGCTCTCCGACGGCGGGACGTTCGTGAAGGGGACTGCCTTCCTCCAGTGGCTCCAGGTCACGAACGCCCTGACCGGCACGCAGTTGCCGATCGTCGAGGCGAAGGAGAACGCGGCCGTCACCGCCGCCGACACCCCGTCGCAGACGTGGATCAGCGCCGATTCGAACGCCGTGACGGAAGACAACCTGGGCAACCCCACGAGCACGAGCGCCGCGGGGGCCACCGAGTACTTCACGTTCGACACGCCGCTCGGAGGCAACGGGACGGACGATGCAGGCGAGACGACCTACTGCGGTCGCGTCGTGTACAGCGATCTCCACGTCGGCGGCGCCTCGGGTGATTACCCGGGCCAGCAGCAGGCGAACAGCAACCCGATCGTCCCCGACGGCTGCGCCAACAACCCCCTCTCCCCCCAGGAGAAGGCCCTCGAGTTCATGCTCTTCGACCTGTCGTCGTGCGTGACTCCCGACACGGGCCCCGGCCAGGGACCGCCGCCCATCATCATCAAGTGAAGACGAGGCCGCGCCCCCGCGCTGCGAGGGGCGCGCCCCCCAGAGCGTCGCGCGTGGAAGCGCACCTGGCTGCGAAATTAAGGCGTCGGCTCGAACGACTACAGCGTCGGGCGCGCGTCTCCGGCTCTCCCCAGCATCCAAGGAGCCGCGCGTCCACGTTTCTCACAGGCCCGCGCCCGCTTGGCCCGAAGCGATCTCGGCCCCAAATGAAGAGGGGGCGGAATGGCTCGGCCCCTCCACCCGTTCGAAAGCCAACTCGATGAACGACACCACCGCCGCGACCGAAGAGCTCCGCCGTGCACTCGCTGCCGAGGAAGGTGGGCGCCGATGGCTCCGTCGCCTCGGGATCGCCGGCGGCATCGTCGCCATCATCGCGGCCGGCGGCGCCTGGCGTGCCAAGCACCGCCCGGCCCCTCCGCCGAAGTACGTGACGAAGGCGATCGAGATCGGCGACATCGTCGAGAAGGTGCAGGCCACCGGCGCGGTGCAGCCGCTCCTGCAGGTCAACGTCGGCGCCCAGGTCAACGGGCGGGTCACCAAGGTGAACGTCGACTTCAACTCCTTCGTGAAGAAGGGGGACGTGCTGGCGGAGATCGATCCGCAGATCCTCGGCACGATGGTCTCGGCGCAGCAGTCGAACCTCCTCCAGCAGCGCGCGCAGCTCGAGCAGGCGCGCGCGCAGATGGAGTCGTCGAAGGCGCAGATGGAGACGACGCGGGTGACGATGATCCGCACCAAGCAGCTCTACGACGCGACCCTCGCCGCCAAGGCGGACCTCGATACGGCGGCCGGGCAGTTCGACGCGGCGAAGGCCACGTACGAAGCGTCCGTCGCCAACGTGGCCGCCGCGACCGCGGCCATCGGCGCGCAACAAGCGCAGCTCAATCAGTCCACGACGAACCTCGGGTACACGAAGATCATCTCGCCGGTCGACGGCGTCGTCGTCACGCGCAGCATCGACCCGGGCGCGACCGTCGTTTCGAGCTACCAGGCGCCGATCCTGTTCGTCATCGCGCAGGAGCTGAAGCAGATGCGCGTGATGGCCGACATCGACGAGGCCGACGTCGGAAAGCTCAAGGAGGGGATGCCCGCCGACGCGGTCGTCGACGCGTTCCCCGGCGAGCAGTTCCACGGCATCGTGCAGCAGGTCCGCTACTCGCCGACGACGGTGTCGGGCGTCGTGACGTACTCCGCCATCGTGCAGGTCGCGAACCCCGACGAGAAGCTCCGCCCCGGCATGACGGCGACGGTCACGATCAAGACGAACGAAGCGAAGGCCGCGCTCAAGGTGCCGAACTCGGCGCTCCGCTACAAGCCGTCGCCCCCCGAAGGCCCCGACGGAAAGCCGATCCCGCAGCCGCCCGAGCCGCCGCTCGCGAAGGGGCAGGGGCGCGTCTACGTGCTCACCAGCGACAAGCCGGGTGACGAGAAGGAAGAGCCGAAGATCATCCCGGTCGGCGTCAACGACGGTATCGCGACCGAGGTGCAGAACGGCGCGCTGCCGGCGGGCACCAAGGTCGTCACCGACGAGAACGACGACAAGAACAAGAAGAAGGACGGTCCGTTCTGAGCGGGGCCACGGGCAACGCGAGGAACGCGATGGAGCCGCACATGCAATCCAATGGAGCCGCACGGCAGGTCGGCCTGGGCGAACCGCTCATCGAGCTGCGCGGCGTCTGCCGCGACTACGTGAGCGCGGCCGGGACCGTCCGGGCGATGCGCGACGTGGACCTCGTGGTCCAGAGCGGCGAGTTCGTGGCCATCGTGGGGACGAGCGGCTCGGGCAAGTCGACGATGATGAACATCCTCGGCTGCCTCGACCGTCCGACGCGCGGCTCGTACACGCTCGAAGGGCTCGACGTGGGCTCGCGCACCAACGACGGGCGCGCGCTCGTCAGGAACCGGCTCATCGGGTTCATCTTCCAGGGGTTCAACCTGCTCTCCCGGACGACGGCGCTGGAGAACGTCGAGCTGCCGCTCCAGTACCGCGGCTTCCCCGCGAGGGCGCGCCACGAACGCGCTCGCAAGGCGCTGGCGCAGGTCGGGCTCGCCAACCGCGAGCACCACACGCCGAACCAGCTCTCGGGAGGGCAGCAGCAGCGCGTGGCCATCGCGCGCGCGCTGGTGACCGATCCGCCGCTCCTCCTGGCGGACGAGCCCACGGGTAACCTCGACACGCGCACCAGCCTCGAGGTGCTCGCGCTCCTGCAGACACTGAATCGCGACAGCGGAATCACGATCTGCCTCGTCACGCACGAGCACGACATCGCGGCCTGCGCGAACCGCGTCATCACCATGCGCGACGGGCGCATCGTGAGCGACGTCGTCCAGGAGACGCCGCTCGACGCCGCCGCCGAGCTCGCGGCGCTTCCTCCTCCGCAGGAGCAGGGCGCGGGGCCCGACGTGGACGTCGCTCTCAGCCCCGCCGACGCGCTACGTGCACGTCTCGGTGGTCCGGTGCCGTTCGGCGTCTACGCCATGACCTTCCTCGGGGCGATTCTCGGGCTCGCCGTCGGGTCGACCTACGGCCTCGCCGTGCTCGGCAACTTCCTCTGGTCGATAGCGCTCGGCACGGCCGTCCTCGGCGGCGCGTTCCTCGGGGCGCGCTACGGCAAGCGCTCGCTCGGCCAGCCGCTCACCAGCGATCAGCGCGTGCGCCTCGCGGTCGGCTACACCGTCGTGCTCTCGTCCTTCGCCGGCCTCGTCACGCTCGCCGCCCCTTCGGTGCTGGGCCGCTCGCTCCTCGAGCGCCTCGACGGGCTCTCGCCGGCCGGGCTCGCGGGCGCCGTCGGCGTCGCGCTCCTGTCGGTCGCGGCGTTCGCGCTGCTCCACTACCTGCTCCTCACTCTCTTCACACCGAACCCCGTGAACGGTGCGAGCCGTCACGCCGATTCGAACGCGTGAGGCAGCCGTGACGATCTTCTTCAACGCAGTCCGTCTCGCCTTTGGAGCGATCGGGCGCAACAAGCTGCGCGCGGCCTTGACGGTGCTCGGCGTCCTCATCGGCGTGTGGGCCGTCGTGTCCGTCGTCGCTCTCGCCGACGGCGCCACCGACAAGATCGGTGGAGAGCTCGACAGCTTCGCGGCGAACGCCATCTACGTGTGGCCCGAGGCCACGCAGCAATCGGGGGCGCGCGCCAAGAGCGCCGGGCGCCTCACCGAGAACGACGGGAAGGCCATCACCCGCGAGGCGGTCAGCGTCGCCGGCGTCGGGTTCTGGCTCGATACGCCCGGACAGGTCGTCCTCGGCGACAAGAACGTGCTGACGGACCTCATCGGGACGAACCTGGCGTACTTCCCCATTCGCAAGTGGGAGATCTCCAAGGGGGCGCTCTGGCAGGAGACCGACGAGGTCCTGAAGACGAAGGTCTGCGTGATCGGCGAGACGGTCCGCGAGAAGCTCTTCGGTCCGGACGGCGATCCGATCGGCGCGTCCATCCGACTCGCCGGGTTCCCGTACCGGATCATCGGCCTCCTGAAGCCGCGCGGCGCGTCCACGTTCGGCGACGACCAAGACGACCGCATTTTGATGCCCATCGGCAGCTTCCGCGCGCGGATCAAGCACACCGCGCCCGGGCGCGTGGGCCAGTTCATCATCGGCGCCACGTCGGCCGACACGGTCGATCACGGCGTGAAGCAGATCACCGACATCCTCCGGCAGCGGCACCACATCGCGGACGGGGCGCCCGACGACTTCAGCATCCACACGCAGGCGGAGCAGCGCGAGATTCAGTCGAAGATCTTCGGCGTGCTGGGGATGCTCCTGCTCGGCGTCGCGGCGATCAGTCTGCTCGTCGGCGGGATCGGCGTGATGAACATCATGCTCGTGAGCGTGGCCGAACGGACGCGCGAGATCGGCATCCGCATGTCGATCGGTGCCCGTGAAGGGGACATCCTGATGCAGTTCCTCATCGAGGCCGTGGTGCTCAGCTGCGTCGGAGGGCTCGCGGGAACGGTTCTCGGCGTGGTCGTGACGGCCGCGCTCGGCCAGGCTTTCAATCTGCCGCTGCACGCGGGGCTCAACTCCATCGCGCTGGCCGTCGGGACGAGCGCAGCGATCGGCCTCGTGTTCGGGTTCCTCCCCGCGCGAAGGGCCGCGAAGCTCGATCCGATCGATGCCCTGAGGACCGAATAATGCGCTCCCTCTTGGGCGGTATCCGCCTCGCCCTCCGGGCCATCCGTCGCAACATTCTGCGAGCGACGCTGACGGTCCTCGGAATCCTCATCGGCGTGATGTCGGTCGTCGCCATCACGGCCCTCGGCGCCGGCGCGCGCGACTCGGTAGGGAGCCAGCTCCAGGCGCTCGGGTCGAACTTCATGATCGTGTTCCCGCAGAGCACGGCGGTCTCCGGGGCCCAGGGGGCGCAGGGGAGCGGCAAGCGCCTGACCGAAGAGGACGGGCGCGCGATCCTTCGCGAGGCGACCGAGGTCAAGGCGCTCACGCCGTGGCTCGAGGCGAGCGTGCAGGTGGTCGCCGGCGACAACAACGCGTCGACGGAGGCCGACGGCGCGACCGCCGCGTTTCAGGAGGTCAGGGACTGGCCCCTCGCGCGCGGCGAGCTGTGGACCGACCATGACGAGGCGACCAAGTCGAAGGTCTGCGTGCTCGGGCAGACGGTGGTCACGAAGCTCTTCGGCAGCGCCGACCCCATCGGCCAGACGATCCGCGTGGGAAACC
>Ga0302196_10000626_pt1 | contig 34070 bp, 26 predicted proteins | sample II_Bog_N1_3_FD_198794 | JGI IMG/M metagenome (GOLD analysis project Ga0302196, IMG submission 198794) | Peat permafrost microbial communities from Stordalen Mire near Abisko, Sweden - II_Bog_N1_3 | ecosystem: Environmental > Terrestrial > Soil > Wetlands > Peat | place: Sweden: Abisko...
TTATGATCCCCTCGCCGCGCTCGAGCAGAGCCTGCGACGGCTCGGGGTCGACCACGTGGACCTGTACATCATTCACTGGCCGCAAGGCGGCGCGACCTGGGCGTGGCCCGGCATGGAGCGAGCCCGCGAGCTGGGCTACGCCCGCTCGGTGGGTGTCTCCAACTTCAGCGCCACCCAGTTGGAAGAGGTGATCGGCGCCGGCACCGTCCCACCCACCGTGAACCAGGTCCAGTTCAGCTCATTGCACTACCGGCGCGCCCTGCTCGAAGCCTGCCGGAAGCGCGGCGTCGTCCTCGAGGCGTACAGCCCCCTGGGCACGGGCCGCCACCTGGGCAACGAGACCGTCCGGCTGGTGGCGGATCGCGTCGGACGGACGCCCGCACAGGTGCTGCTGCGGTGGTGTATCCAGCGCGATGTGCCCGTCATCCCCAAGTCGACGCACCGCGAGCGCATCGAGGAGAACGCCGACATCTTCAGCTTCCAGCTGTCCGACCAGGATATGCGGGAGCTCGACGCCCTCGATGAGACGGCCGGCACCGATCGCGCCCTGGAACGCCCATGGTGGTGAGGAGCTAAGTCCCCTCGGCGGACTTGGCGGAGCGAGAGGGATTCGAACCCTCGATACGAGTTGACCCCGTATACCGCATTTCCAGTGCGGCGCCCTCGACCAGCTAGGCGATCGCTCCTCGGCGATTGTACCGAGCGCCACCCTGGCCCATCGCCCACGGGGCCGCCCGCGCCACCGGGCCGCTCGGATCTCGCTCTCCCGGGGTCACTCACCGGCGGATCCGAGGCCGCCAGCCGGCCGGATCGTCCCGCGGCTCTCGGCGGAGGATGATCGTGACTGGGTCCGGCCAGCTCAGCCAGGTTCGGGCCATTCAGATGGAGAGGTCACGCCATGCAGCCAGAGGACATCCTCAACCGGGTGCGCGAGGTCGCCACCGTCCGTCAGGTCTTCGGTGAGCCCTACGAGAAGGACGGGATGCTGGTGGTACCGGTCGCCCGGATCCGGGGCGGCGGGGGTGGCGGCACCGGCAGCGACCTGAGCGACGGGTCGGAGAAGGCCCGTCAGGGACGGGGCGGGGGCTTCGGGATCGACTCGCGGCCTCTCGGCGTCTACGTGATCCGTGAGGGGACGGTCTCGTGGCAACCGGCCGTGGACGTGACCCGCATCGTGCTCCAGGGTCAGGTGGTGGCCATCGTCGCCCTGCTCGTGGTCCGCAGCCTGGTACGGCACCGGCGAGCCCACTGACCGGGACCACCAGCCGGCCCGTTGCCGGGCCGCCCTCTCCGCGCCCCGAGCCTCTCCGTATACTCGCCCCCGGAGAGGTGTCCGAGTGGTTGATGGTGCCGCTCTCGAAAAGCGGTGTGGTTAATAGCCACCGCGGGTTCGAATCCCGCCCTCTCCGCCAGATTCGTCTTCGGGCCGGGCAGATGGTGCGTCGCCGCCTCCTGCTGGCCACCCCCGCCACCGGGCAGCCGCACGCGGCCACCCGGCAGCGCGGCCGGGGTGATGGGGCCGATCCACCGATGGACAGGCGGGCCGGCGATCCTCAGCGCCTGGCGACGCGGGTGCGGTGCTCGCGGTGGACGCTCATCAGCGCGGACACGACCCACACGATCGCGAACAGAACGACCAACGCGAAGATCAGGTGGAGCAGTGGCGAGAGCACGAAGAAGATGAAGAAGAGGATCACCAGAACGAGCAGGACGGCGGAGAGCGGGTGACGGACCAGATGCATCATGGCCCTCACCTTACGCCCCCACCCGGAAGGCTGCCGAGGGGAGGCGGCACAGCGGCCCTGCACCTAGACTGGCTCGAGTGTCCGGGCTGATCGTCATCGCGGTCCTCGCCCTCGGGTTCGTGGCCCTCATGTGGTGGAGCAATCGCCTGCGCCCCACCCGCCCCCGATACCGGAGCCGCTACCGGGGGCCCACCTACCTCGACATCCACGATGAGCTAAAAAGGCGCCGCCGACACCCGTGACCCCGCCCGGGTGAGGCAGACTTGCCCGATGCGCCCCGTCTCCCCTCACCGTGTCGCCCACCTCTACCGGCTGCACTTCGCCGACACCCGGCGGGAGCGACTTTTCCTCTCCTCCGCCGGCTTCTTCACGGCCTTCGCCGCCACCCGCGGCATCACCCACGCCATCCGGCGCGGGGTCGGGCCCTTTCACGACCTCGGACTTGGCGGCCGTCACCTCCACCATCTCGTCTTCGGGATCGCCGGACTGCTGGGCACCGGCTACCTCTGGCTGGTCGAGGTCGGCACCGGCGACGGCGCCCGACCGGAGGGCCCCGCCTCCAAGCTCACCGCCGTGACCTACGGGGCGGCATCCGCGCTAACCCTCGACGAATTCGCTCTCTGGCTCAATCTCAAGGACGTCTACTGGGCCCGGGAGGGGCGCGAGAGCGTCGACGCCGTGGTTCTCTTCGGTGCCGCCCTCTCCATCGGGCTCTGGGGCGAGCCCTTCTTCCGCGCCCTCTACCGGGAGGCGCGCCGGGGGTGGGAGAGGGCCGAGGGTCTCCATCCGGAGGAGCAGCCGTCCCGGTAGCGGGCGGCGGCGGGCACGGCCCCACTCGGCGGCACGTCGGTAGAGTGAGGTAATGAGCCCCCACCTTCCCCAGGCCTCCTGACCATGCACCGTTGGGCGCATGGCTCCCCCGCCGAGAAGCCGAGCGGCCGGGTGTCCAACCGCCACCTCGCCGGCCAGGTGTTCGGCCTCTTCCGCCCCCACCGCCACCAGGTGGTGTTGGCCGTCGGGCTGATCGTCTTCACCTCGGGCCTGGGCGTCGTCAACCCGATCCTGATCAAGTTCGTCTTCGACGCCCTCTTCCCGGTCGGAGGCGGTGGGCCCGAGATGGGCCTGGTGGGCATCTACGCCGGGCTCATGATCCTCATCCCGATGATCACCGGCGTCGTCGGGATCGCCCAGACCTACCAGATCAACAGCATCGGCCAGCGGCTGATGGAGGACCTCCGCAACTCGCTCTACGCGCACCTCCAGGGGCTCTCGATGCGCTTCTTCACCTCCACCCGCACCGGGGAGATCCAGTCACGCTTCACCAACGACATCGGGGGCATCCAGTCGGTGGTGACCGACACCGCCTCCTCGATCGTCGCCAACGTGGTCGTGATCGCCAGCACCCTGGTGGCGATGCTGGTGCTCAGCTGGCAGCTCACGGCCCTCTCCCTCTTCATGATGCCGGTCTTCCTCTTCCTCACCTACCGGGCGGGGAACGCGCGGCGCAAGGTCACCCTCCTGGCGCAGGAATCCAAGGCCGAGATGAGCGCCATCACCCAGGAGACGCTCTCCATCTCCGGCATCCTGCTGGGCAAGACCTTTGGCCGCCAGCGCGAGGAGATGGAGCGCTTCCGGTCGGAGAACCGCCAGGTGGCCGATCTCTCGATCCGGGCGGCGATGGTGGGGCGGGTCCTCTTCGCCATGGTCCAGGTCTTCTTCTCGATCGCGCCGGCGCTCGTCTACCTGGTCTCGGCCTTCGTCATCTACCACAGCAGCGGCCTGAGCTCCGGGATCACCGCCGGGACCATCGTCGCCATCACCACCCTGCAGAGCCGGCTCTTCTTCCCGATCGGCCAGATGCTCCAGGTGTCGGTCGAGGCCCAGTCGTCGCTCGCCCTCTTTGAGCGGATCTTCGACTACCTGGAGATCCCCCAGGACATCGTCGACGCGCCCGATGCCGTTCCCCTCCCCTCCCGGCGAGCCGGCGCCGAGATCGAGCTGGACCACGTCTACTTCCGCTACGACCCGGCCCACCTCACCACCCAGCAGAGCGCCGTCCACGCCGACCAGGAGGCGCCCCGGCCGTGGGCCATCGAGGACCTGGAGATGCACATCGCGCCAGGCCAGCTCGCCGCCATCGTCGGTCCCACCGGGGCGGGCAAGACCACCGTCTCCTACCTGATCCCGCGGCTCTACGACGTTACCCTGGGGGCGGTGCGCATCGACGGCCACGACGTCCGGAGCCTGACCCTCGCCTCCATCGCCGACCAGCTCGGCATCGTCACCCAGGAGACCTACCTCTTCCACGCCTCGGTGCGCCGCAACCTCCTCTACGCGCGCCCCGACGCGACCCAGGAGGAGCTGGAGGCGGCCTGCCGTGCCGCCTTCATCCATGACCGGATCACCGAGCTGGCCGACGGCTACGACACCGTGGTCGGGGAGCGCGGCTACCGGTTCTCAGGGGGAGAGAAGCAGCGCATGGCGATCGCCCGGGTGATCCTCAAGTCGCCGCGCATCCTCATCCTCGACGAGGCGACCGCCGCCCTCGACACCACCAGCGAGCGGCTGGTGCAGGCCGCGCTCTCCCCGCTCATCCGGGAGCGGACCACCATCGCCATCGCCCATCGGCTCTCCACCATCCTCGCCGCCGACGTGATCTTCGTCATCGACCACGGCCGGCTGGTCGAGCACGGCACCCACGCTGAGCTGCTCCGCATGGGTGGCCTCTACGCCACCCTCTACGAGCATCAATTCGCGCCCCAGGGAGCGACCGAGCCCCCCGCGGCGCGGAGCTCGGGGCGCGGGGCGGCCGAGGTGGTCCCGGACGGCGAGGACGGGGTCGTCGCCGCCGGCGCCTGACCGTCGCTTCGGGGTCGCGCCTCAGTCCTCGCGCAGCCGCCGAAAGAAGTCGCGGAGCAGCTGCCCGCAGTCCTCTGCCAGCACTCCTTCGGTGACCTCCATCCGATGGTTGTTGCCGGGGTGGCGAAGGACCTGGTACACGCTGCCGTCGGCACCCTTCTTGGGGTCGCGGGCACCGTACACGCAGCGATCGATCCGAGCCTGGATCATCGCCCCAGCGCACATCGGGCACGGTTCCAGGGTCACCACCACGGTCACCCCATCGAGCCGCCATCCCCCCAACCGCCGGGCGGCGGCCCGCAGCACCCGGATCTCGGCATGCTCGGTGGCGTCACCGCCCCGCTCCATCCGATTGCCGGCGGTCGCGATCACGCTCCCGCCGGCCACCGCGAGCGCCGCCACCGGCACCTCACCCCGCCGGCCGGCCCGCGCGGCAAGCGCCAGGGCGTGGTGCATCAGCAGCTCGTCCTCGTGCATCCCCAAGGAGCTTGCGCCATTAGGCGGTTGATGCGATGCGCCGCTCAGGCCGGGCTCCCGCCGGAGAGGTGCCGCTCCCCGCTACTCCGAATACTGCTCGGCGATGCGGCGCAGCGAGTCCTGCCAGCTCTCGGCCGGGCCCCCGACGTCCGCGCTGCGCGGAAGAGAGCGGCGGAGCCGTTCGCGGGTGCGATCGATCTCGCGATCCCGGCGGCGTTCCTCGATGGTGCGCACCGCTGCGACCGCGTGGTCCAGCTCGGCGGCCACCTCCTTGATCGCATCCGGACCGTCGGCCGACCGGAGGGTCCGGTTGAGCCGGGTGGCCGTCTCCGCGGTCAGGCGGGCGCCGGCATCGCGAAGCTGATCGGCGACCTTCCGCCGCGCGCTCTCCAGACCTCGACGCCGCTTGGACTCTTCCTCGGTGACGGCCCGCTGCCGCACCACCAGCGCCCACCCCTCGTCGATGAGGCTCGGGTACTGCCAGGCGAGGCTGAACTTGCCGGAGCTCATCCCCTCGACCAGCGCGGCGACGTGCGCCGAGAACTGCTGGCGAGGCTCTCCGGAGAGATTGCCGATCAGGTCGGCGAGGATGGGACGCGCCTGACCGTGGGCGCGGCGCACCCAGCCGGGCAGGTGGAGGTGCTGCGGTTGGGGGACATCGCCGGGGCGCGCGGCGGCGGCCAGACCCTCGGGACGGTGCATCCCGGGAAGGCGCGGCCCGGGGCTGGCAACCGGGAGACGGTGCCCGGTGCGGAGGGGTCGCGGACCGCTCGTCCTGGTTTCGTCGGTCTCGGCCGGCTCCAGGGCGGACGGAAGCGGTGCGGAAGTAACTGTCACTAGATGGGCATGACTGGTTGGACGCGGGAATCGTACCTGACCGGCCCTTCGGCTCGCCCCCCCGTTACTCGAACGCCACCATCAGGCGGCTTCCGGGAGGGTTTTGCGATCAGCCGCGCGACCCCGGGGCCCGTGACCGGCTCGCCCGCGGCGGCCTCAGGCCAGCCATCTCCGCCGACGGGCAGACGTCATTCAGGACGCATCCCGGGCAGCGCGGGTTGCGCGCTGTGCAGACCCGGCGCCCGTGCAGGATCAGCCGGAGCCCGAGCGCGGTCCACTCGGCGGCCGGGACCATGGAGCAGACGTCCTCCTCGATCTCCACCGGATCCGTCGACGCGGTGAGCTTGAGACGGGCGGCGAGTCGGGTCACGTGGGTGTCCACGGCAAATCCCGGCTTGCCGAAGGCGACGCCCAGGACGACGTTGGCGGTCTTGCGGCCCACACCGCGGAGGGTCACCAGCTCCTCCATCCGGTCCGGCACCTCCCCCCCGAAGCGCGCCACCACCTCCTCGCTCATCTCGATGATCGAGCGGGCCTTGGCCCGGAAGAAGCCGGTGCTGCGGATCAGCCCCTCCAGATCGGCGGGATCGGCCCCGGCGAAGGCGGCCGCGTCGCGATAGCGGGCAAAGAGGGCCGGGGTGACCAGATTGACCCGCTCGTCGGTGCACTGGGCGGAGAGGATGGTCGCGACCAGGAGCTGCAGCGGTCCCTGGTGGACCAGAGCGCACTCGGCCACCGGGTATTCGCTCGCGAGCCGCTCCACGACGATCGCCGCCCGATCACGGGCCCCGCGGGGAAGCCGCCTGCGCATCACCATGGAGGCAAGGATCGCACCGCCACGCCCAATGCGGGCGCCGGTCCCGAGACACGGGCTTCCTACAATCGGGATGCCGCCTGCGATGCCGGCCCACCCTATCGGAGGCTCACCGTGCGCCACAAGATCACCATCGTCGGCGCGGGCAACGTCGGCGCCAGCGTGGCCCTGCGTCTCGCCGAGCGCGACTATGCCGACATCGTCCTGGTCGACATCGTCGAGGGCCTGCCCCAGGGCAAGGCGCTGGACATCCTCGAGGCGGGGCCGGTGGTCGGACACGACAGCCAGGTCACCGGCACCAACGGCTACCAGGAGACCTCGGGCAGCGACATCGTGGTGGTCACGAGCGGGGTCGCCCGCAAGCCGGGGATGTCGCGGGACGACCTGCTGATGACCAACGCCGGGATCGTCAGCGGGGTGGTCCGGCAGGCTGCGGCGGCCTCCCCCCAGGCCGTGCTGATCATCGTGAGCAACCCGCTTGACGCCATGGCCCAGGTCGGTCTGGCGGCCAGCGGCTTTCCCCGCCGGCGAGTGATCGGGATGGCGGGGATTCTCGACACCGCACGCTTCCGGACCTTCATCGCCCAGGAGCTGGGCGCGTCGGTGCGCGACGTCCAGGCCTATGTGCTGGGTGGGCACGGCGACACCATGGTCCCGCTCACCCAGCTGACGACGGTCGCCGGAAGACCGGTGGCCGAGCTGATCGCCCCCGAGCGGCTGGAGCAGATCGTGCAGCGCACCCGCGACGGTGGCGCCGAGATCGTCAGCCTGCTCAAGACCGGCAGCGCCTACTACGCACCGGGCGCGGCGGTCGTCCAGATGGTCGACGCCATCCTCCTCGACACGCGGCAGATCCTCCCCTGCAGCGTCCACCTCCACGGAGAGTACGGCGTCACCGGAGTGTTCAGCGGGGTCCCGGCCCGGCTCGGTTCGGGTGGCCTCGTCGAGGTGGTGGAGATGGACCTGAGCGGGGAGGACCAGGCCGCCCTGCACCGCTCCGCGGCGGCGGTCGAGGAGATCGTCGGGGTCATCGAAGCCAACCGAACCCAGATCGACCCCCTGCTGCCGAGCCTCTATCACCACGACGAGGACTGAGGGCCGGGACAGCTCGCCGGGAGCGGGGGCTTCTCGTCGCCCGGGGCCGGCTTACCCCTCGCCCCGGGCCGGAGGCGGCTGCCCCTCGCCCAGAGCCGGGGGCGGCTGCTCCTCGTCGCCCCAGGTGGGCAGCGGCTCCGGGTCGGCGCCCGGTGTGGTCACGGTGGGGAGCTCCGGGCGCGGCGCCTTGAAATGCATCCCCCAGAAGGGGCCGATCGACACCAGCAGCTCGAGCGCGGCCTTGCGGACGTCGGAGTCCCCCCACTCCGGCGTCCGCGAGTAGCGAAAAAAGGCGATGAAGGCGAGCACCATGACGGCGAGGATCGCCGCCAGGACGATGGCAGCGATCACCGCGCCCGCCGCCTCACTCGGCCGCCGCCTTCTCCCCCGCCTTGGTGCCGGAGCCGCGCAGCTTGCGCGCCACCCAGCGCAGCGGGTCCCAGTGGGCGTCGGCCACCCGCTCCTTGAGCGGGATGATCGCGTTGTCGGTGATGTGGATGTGCTCCGGGCAGACCTCGGAACAGCACTTGGTGATGTTGCAGTAGCCGAGCCCACCCTGGTCGCGGAGCAGATCGCGGCGGTCCAGGATGTCCTTGGGGTGCATCTCCAGGCTCGCCACCCGGACGAAGAAGCGCGGTCCGAAGAAGCGCGCGCTCAGGTCATGGCTGCGGTTGACGTGGCAGACGTCCTGGCAGAGGAAGCACTCGATGCAGCGGCGGTGCTCGTAGAGGCGGTCGATGTCCATCTGCTGGATCCGCCACGGGGTGCCGTCGTCGGGGGCGGCGGTGAAGGGCGGGATCAGCTTGTTGGTTTCGTAGTTGCGCGAGACGTCGGTGACCAGGTCCTTGATCAGCGGGAAAGACTTCATCGGCTGGACCGTGACCGGCCCGCGCGGGAGGGTGTCGATCCGCGTCTTGCACATCAGGACGGGGTGCCCGTTGACCTCCGCGCTGCACGAACCGCACTTGCCGGCCTTGCAGTTCCAGCGGCAGGCGAGATCGCTGTCCTCGTTGCGCTGCACCCAGTGGACGGCATCGAGGACCACCATCCCGGTGACCTCGGGGACCTGGTGGGTCGCGTAGCCCATCTCGCCGCCGGGCTGCCCCTTGAAGACGCGCAGCGTGATGGTCTCCCCGGTGAGGCCGCTCTCGGTCGTGGGCGGCCCATCGACCGGCGCGGATAGCCCGGCGCCCGGCTGCGGCACCGCATCGCTCGGCTGGGGCAGGGCGCCCGCCATCAGTGCGCCTTCGGGCCCGGGGCCGGGACCTTGCCGGCGTAGTGGGGCGGCAGCGCAGCCGGGTCGAAGAACCGGCTCCGCGCCAGCCGGGTGACGACGTCGTCGGGCATCAGTTCGAGGGGACGCTCCTCCACCACCATGGCGCCGGCCCGCTTGCGGGCCACCAGATTGGTGCGCCCGAGGCGGGCGTCCTTCTCAGGGAAGTCGAAGCGCCACTGCGAACCCCGCGACTCACGGCGGGCGATGGCGCAGCGGACGATCGCCTCGGAGACGGTGAGCATGGACTCGACGTCCCGGCAGGTGTGCCAGCCGGGGTTGAGCACCCGTCCACCGCCGGCCCGCATCCGCCTGCTCCTCTCGGTGAGCTCGCCGATGGCCGTGAGCGCTCGGTTGAGCGACTCCTCGCTGCGGCCGATGCCGGCGTCGTCCTGCATCGCCTCCTGGAGAGCGCGGTGGAGGACGTAGGAGTTCTCCGCCTTCTCCCCGAGGTCATGCGCGAGCGGGAGGAGGACGGCCGCCTCCGCATCCGCGAGCTGCTTCTCGGAGACGGCCGGCTTGGCGCCCAGACCCTTGGCGGAGCTGGCAGCCGCCTCGCCGGCGCGCCGGCCGAAGACCAGGATGTCGCCCAGCGAGTTGCCCCCCAGCCGGTTGGCCCCATGCATCCCCGCCGCCGCCTCGCCGGCTGCGTAGAGCCCGGGGAGAGTGCTCGCCGCGGTCTCCGGATCGACCCGGATGCCGCCCATCGTGTAGTGGATGGTGGGGCCGACCTCCATCGGCTCCTTGCTGATGTCCACCCCGGCCAGGGCCTCGAACTGATCGCACATCGAGGGGAGCCGCTTGCGGATGTCGGCGGCGCTGCGCCGGCTCGCGATGTCCAGGAAGGCGCCGCCGTGGGGAGAGCCCCGGCCGGCCTGGACCTCCTTGTAGATGGAGCGGGCGACCACGTCGCGGCTCGAGAGGTCCTTCTTGACCGGGTCGTACCGCTCCATGAAGCGCTCGCCCTCGGAGTTGCGGAGGATGCCGCCCTCGCCTCGGACCGCCTCGGTCACCAGGATGCCGCGCGCGCCCGGCGGCCAGATCATCCCGGTGGGGTGGAACTGGACAAACTCCATGTCCTGCAACTCGGCCCCCGCCTCGTAGGCCATGGCGGCGCCGTCGCCGGTGCCCTCCCAGCTATTGGACGTATAGCGGAACATGCGGCCCCAGCCGCCGCTCGCCATCACCACCGCGCCGGCGCGGATGACGATCAGCTCGCCGGTGTTGCGGAGGTAGCCGAAGGCACCGCAGACGCGGTCGCCGTGAGTGAGCAACCGGGTGAGGGTGCACTCCATCAGCACGTCGGTCCCGGGCGTGTGCACCATCTTGTCCTGGAGGGTGCGGATCAATTCGAGCCCGGTGCGGTCCCCCACGTGGCACAGCCGCTTCCAGCTGTGCGCTCCGAAGGCCCGCTGCATGATCAGCCCGTCGTCGGTGCGGTCAAACAGCCCACCCCAGCGCTCCAGCTCGTAGACCCGGTCGATGACCTCGCGGCTGTAGAGGTCGACCATCCGCCAGTTGTTGATGAGCTGGCCGCCCAGCATGGTGTCGGCGAAGTGGACCTCCCAGCTGTCGGGGGTGTCGAGGTTGGCGAGGCCGGCGGCGATGCCGCCCTCGGCCATCACCGTGTGCGCCTTGCCGAGCAGTGACTTGCCGACCACCAGGGTCGAGCAGCCGGCCTCGGCGGCGGCGATCGCGGCGCGCAGCCCGGCGCCGCCCGCGCCGATCACCAGCACGTCGCACTCGCGGGTCTGATACCTCTCGCTCATTTCACCAGGAGGTGGGGGTCGGGCATCCCGGCCTGGAGGAGACGGATGTAGACCTCGGCGATCACCACGCTGAACATGCTGACCCAGGCCCAGGCGGCATGGTGGCCGTTGAAGACGGTGACGACGCGCCAGAGCCGCCAGCGAGCCTTGCCGCCCTGGGAGCAGGAGTAGCAGTCGAGGCCCCCGCCGGCCGCGTGCCGGAAGGCGTGGCAGCCGAAGCTGTAGGCGGAGAGCAGGACCGCGTTGACGAGGAGGATCAGGGTGCCCAGGCCGAGGTAGAGGTGGCCCCGGTCGTCGAAGGAGGCGAAGGCGTCCACCCAGAGCAGGACCACGACGATGAAGGCCGGGTACCAGAAGAAGCGGTGGAGATTGTTGAGCACCATGGGAAGGCGGCTCTCACCCCGGTAGGGGCGGCGCCGGAGCTCACCGACCGCGCATGCCGGCGGGTCCCAGAAGAAGGCGCGGTAATAGGACTTCCGGTAGTAGTAGCAGGTGGCCCGGAAGCCGAGCGGCGCCCAGAGCACCCAGAGCGCCGGGGTCACCGGGCCGGTCTTCCAGATCAGCGGCGAGAAGAAGGGAGAGAGGTAGTTGGCGTGCTCGCTGACGTGATTGGGCCCCGGTCCGAAGAAGGAGGTCCAGATTGAGTACACGGTGAAAGCGCCCAGCGCGACCACGATGGCGAGGGGCTGCGCCCACCAGGGTGTGGCGCGGCGCAGCCGGGCCCGGAGCCCCACCCCATTTCCGCTCTTCGCGACCGCGGCCACCGGCGACACCTGCGCTGCCATCGAGGGCGGATCGTAGCGAATTTGGGCCATGTGGCAGTGTCCGAGGCGGGACCTCCGTCCCGATCGCGATCGCCTACAAGATCCGCGGGCCTGTTTCGCACACCCTGACGCTTGGCACGAATCGCCAGGTTCCTGGTACTCTCGAAGTCGATCCCGACGACGGCCCCGCGCAGGCCCGCGGTCCGGGGACCCTCCGGCCGGCGCCAGTCGGGTGTACGCCCGCCCACTCCCCGGAGCCACCGTCCCGCACCATGCCACCACAGCCCGGCCTATCCGAACACCTCAGCGACCCGTACCGGGTGCGGGGCCTGTACGATCCGCGGCTGCACCACGACAACTGCGGGGTCGCCTTCGTGGCGACGCTCCACCGGGAGCCGACCCACAAGATCGTCGGCTCCGGCCTGGAGGCGCTCTGCAACCTCGGCCACCGTGGGGCCACCGGTTCGGACCCGCTGAGCGGCGACGGCGCCGGCATCCTGATCCAGATCCCCGACGCCCTCCTGCGCCGGGACGCCGGCCTCTCGCTCCCGGCGCCCGGGGCCTACGGCGTGGGGATGGTCTTCCTTCCTCAGGACGCCGCGGCCCGCGCGGACTGCGAGGCGCTGGTCGCCAGCGCCTGCCATGACGAGGGCCTCCGGCTGGCCGGCTGGCGTGACGTCCCGGTGGAGCCGGCGTGCGCCGGACCGACCGCCCTGGCCGGGATGCCGGTCATCCGCCAGCTCTTCGTCGGTGCCTTCGGCCTCGAGGGCGACACCCTGGAACGCCGCCTCTACGTCCTCCGGCGGGTCATCGAGCGGCGCTCTGACGCGGTCGGGCTGACCCGCGACCGCTTCCACATCGCGAGCCTCAGCAGCCGCACCCTCGTCTACAAGGGGATGCTCACCGCCGACCAGCTCCCCGCCTTCTACCCGGACCTGCGCGACCCGGTGACCGTCTCCCGGCTCGCCATGGTCCACGCCCGCTTCTCCACCAACGTCCTGCCCCGGTGGGACCTGGCCCAGCCCTTCCGCCTCAGCGCGCACAACGGCGAGATCAACACGCTGCGCGGCAACGTCAACTGGATGCGGGCCCGCCAGTCGAAGTTCCGCAGCCCCCATTACGGCGCCGACATCAGCAAGCTCCGCCCCGTCATCGACGAGTTGGGGTCGGACTCGAGCCAGTTCGACAATGCGCTCGAGCTGCTGACCATGGCCGGTCGCTCGGTCGAGCACGCGATCATGATGATGATCCCCGAGGCCTGGGACCGGAACCCGCTCATGGATGAGGAGCGGCACGCCTTCTACGAGTTCCACGCCTCGCTCATCGAGCCCTGGGACGGCCCCGCCGCCATTGCCTTCACCGATGGCCGCCTGATCGGCGCCAGTCTCGACCGCAACGGTCTCCGCCCGGCCCGCTGGCTGGTCACCGAGGACGGTTGGGTGGTGATGGCCTCCGAGGCCGGGGTGCTGCCGATCGCCGAGGAGCGCATCAGCAAGAAGTGGCGCCTGGAGCCGGGCCGGCTCCTCCTGGTCGACACCGAGGCCGGCGAGATCCTGGACGACGACGCCGTCAAGAGCCTGCTCAGCCGGCGCCACCCCTACCGGGAGTGGATCCGCCAGGGAGCCGTCCGTCTCGACGAGCTGGAGCGGGTCGCCGACCCGCCCGATCCCGACCCCGGCACCCTCCTGGTCCGACACCGCGTGTTCGGCTACACCGAGGAGGAGCTGAAGCTCGTCCTCGCCCCGATGGCACGCGACGGCGAGGAGCCGGTCGGCTCGATGGGCAACGACGCCCCTCTGGCGGTGCTCAGCGAGCGCCCGGTCAACCTCTTCGCGTACTTCAAGCAGCTCTTCGCCCAGGTGACCAATCCGCCCATCGACCCGATCCGCGAGGAGCTGGTCATGTCTCTGGCGACCAGCCTCGGGGCGGGGGGCAACCTGCTGGAGCAGGGGCCCGCCCAGGCCAAGCGGCTGGAGGTCCCCACCCCGATCCTCAGCAACGCCGACCTGGAGACGATCCGCCACGTCACCCAGCGCCAGTTCCCGGCCGCCACCATCTCCACCACCTTCCACTCCGACGGCGGGGTGCAGGCGCTGGAGGAGGGACTGGAGCGGATCTGCCGGCTGGCGTCGGAGAAGATCCGCGACGGGTACACGGTGCTGGTCCTCTCCGACCGGCACGTCGACGCCAACCACGCCCCCATTCCCGCGCTGCTCGCCACCGCCGCCGTTCACCACCACCTGGTCCGGGAGCACACCCGAAGTGGGGTGGGGATGGTCATCGAGACGGGCGAGGCGCGCGAGGTGATGCACATCGCCCTCCTGGTGGGGTTCGGCGCCGAGACGGTGAACCCGTACCTCGCCCTGGAGACCGTCGGTGAGCTGCTGCGGCGGGGGCTGCTCCCGGCCGGCACCGACCTCGCCCGGGCCAAGGAGCGCTACATCCACGCCCTCTACAAGGGGGTGCGCAAGGTCATCTCGAAGATGGGGATCTCCACCATCGACTCCTACTCGGGAGCCCAGATCTTCGAGGCCGTCGGGCTCGCCCCCGAGCTGGTCAACCGCTACTTCACCGGCACGGCATCGCGGATCGGTGGGATCGGTCTCGACGTGGTGGCCGAGGAGACCCTGCTGCGCCACCGGATGGCGTTCCCGGAGCGGACCGTGGACCCCGTCAGCCTCGCGGGCGGCGGTGACTATCAGTGGCGGCGCGACGGGGAGACCCACGCCTGGAACCCGACCTCCATCAGCCTTCTCCAGCACGCGGTGCGCGGGGGTGGGCCGCAGAGCTACGCCGCGTTCGCCGCCGAGGTCAACGACGAGACCCGCACCCTCAAGACGCTGCGTGGGCTCTTCGACATCCAGGGCGACCGCGAGCCCGTCGCCCTGGACGAGGTCGAGCCCGCCACCGAGATCGTCCACCGCTTCTGCACCGGGGCGATGTCCTTCGGCGCCATCTCCAAGGAGATGCACGAGACCCTCGCCATCGCCATGAACCGGCTCGGCGCCAAGTCCAACACCGGAGAGGGCGGGGAGGACCCGGAGCGCTACGTCGTCGACCCCAACGGGGACAACCGGCGCAGCGCCATCAAGCAGGTGGCCTCCGGCCGCTTCGGGGTCACCGCCAACTACCTGGTCAACGCCGACGAGCTCCAGATCAAGATCGCCCAGGGGGCCAAGCCCGGTGAGGGCGGCCAGCTCCCCGGCAACAAGGTCGACGAGGTCATCGCCCGGCTCCGCTACTCCACCCCCGGGGTGGGCCTGATCTCACCGCCGCCGCACCACGACATCTACTCGATCGAGGACCTCGCCCAGCTCATCCACGACCTCAAGATGGCGAACCCCGAGGCCCGGATCAGCGTCAAGCTGGTCTCCGAGGTCGGGGTGGGCACGGTCGCCGCCGGGGTGGCCAAGGCCCGGGCGGACCACATCGTCATCGCCGGCTACGACGGTGGCACCGGCGCCGCCCCGCTCTCCTCCGTCAAGCACGCGGGTGTTCCCTGGGAGCTGGGGCTCTCGGAGGCCCAGCAGGTGCTGGTGGCCCAGGGTCTGCGCAGCCGGGTCGTCCTCCAGGTCGACGGCCAGCTCAAGACGGGGCGCGACGTGCTGGTCGGGGCCATGCTCGGCGCCGACGAGTTCGGTTTCAGCACCGCGGCGCTCATCGCCTCCGGCTGCGTGATGATGCGGGTCTGCCACCTCAACACCTGCCCGGTGGGGATCGCCACCCACGACCCCGAGCTGCGCAAGCGGTTCGCCGGCACACCCGAGCACGTGATCGCCTTCATGCTCTTCGTCGCCGAGGACGTGCGCGAGCGGATGGCGGCGCTGGGATTCCGCCGTTTCGAGGAGCTGATCGGTCGCAGCGACCTGCTCCAGCCCCGCACCGACATCGAGCACTGGAAGGCGCGGCGCCTCGACCTCTCCGCCCTCCTCCACCGCACCGAGGCGGCGCCCGAGGAGACCCACCACACCCGTTCCCAGGAGCACCACCTCGAGGACGTCCTCGACCAGCGGCTCATCGAGCTGGCCACCCCCGCGTTGGAGCGCGGTGACCCGGTCCGGCTCAAGCTCCGGATGCGCAACGTCGACCGCACCGTCGGCGGCATGCTGAGCGGCGCGGTCGCCCGGCGCTACGGCGAGCACGGCCTCCCGGACGACACCATCCGGATCGACCTGCACGGCTCGGCAGGCGGTTCCTTCGGTGCCTGGCTGGCGCCGGGCATCACCCTCAGCCTGCGCGGCGAGGCCAACGACTACGTCGGCAAGGGCCTCTCGGGTGGCCGGCTGATCATCTCCTCCCCGCCGAACGTCAGCCGCGCCGCCGAGGACAACGTGGTGATCGGCAACGTCGCCCTCTATGGGGCCACCTCCGGCGAGCTGTTCGTCAATGGTGTGGCCGGGGAGCGCTTCGCGGTTCGCAACAGCGGGGCAGTGGCGATCGTCGAGGGTGTCGGCGACCACGCCTGCGAGTACATGACGGGTGGCCGTGTGGTGATCCTCGGTCGCTGCGGGCGCAACCTCGCCGCCGGCATGAGCGGGGGCGTCGCCTACGTGGTCGACGTGGACGGACGGCTCCACGAGCACTTCAACCTCGCCATGGTGGGGCTGGAGGAGCTGGATGGGGAGGACGCCCAATTCCTCCATGACCTGATCACCCGCCATCACGAGTACACCGGGAGCCTGCTCGCCTCCCGCATGCTCCAGGACTGGAAGACGTCGCTCGCCGGCTTCGTCAAGGTCATGCCCAACGAGCTGCGCCGGGTCCTCAGCCTCAAGGCTCGTCTGGACGTTCCTGCGTGATCGTCGGTGCCGCGTGCACCCCATGGCGGGGTGAGCAGCGATGAGTCGCACCGGTTTCATGGAGCATCCGCGCGAGCCGCGGCACAAGCGCCCGGTCGTGGCGAGGGTCGGCGATTACCGCGAGGTGTACATCTCCCACCCGCTCACCACGCTGCGCACCCAGGCGGCGCGCTGCATGGACTGCGCGGTCCCCTTCTGCCACCAGGGCTGCCCGCTCGGCAACCTGATCCCGGAGTGGAACGAGCTGGTCCATGACGGAGAGTGGGAGCAGGCCATCACCCGCCTCCACCTCACCAACAACTTCCCGGAGTTCACCGGGACGCTCTGCCCCGCCCCCTGCGAGCCCGCCTGCGTGCTCGCCATCAACAGCGATGCGGTGACCATCAAGGACATCGAGCTGTCGATCATCGACCGCGCCTTCGAAGAGGGCTGGGTCCGGGCCCAGCCGCCCGGCTCGCGCACCGGCAAGCGGGTGGCCGTGGTCGGCTCCGGCCCGGCGGGGCTGGCAGCCGCGCAGCAGCTCAACCGAGCCGGGCACCGGGTCACCGTCTACGAGAAGGCAGACCGCGCCGGCGGATTGCTCCGCTATGGGATCCCGGACTTCAAGATGGAGAAGCACCGGCTCGACCGCCGCCTCGCCCTGCTCGAGGCGGAGGGCATCGTCTTCGAGTGCAACTACGAGATCGGCCGGACCATCTCCGCGGAGGAGCTGCGCCGCCGCTTCGACGCCGTGGTGCTCTGCGTCGGCGCCGAACGCGGGCGCGACGTCCACACCCCGGGACGCTCGCTGCCCGGCGTGCATTTGGCCATGGATTACCTCATCCAGCAGAACCGCAGGGTCGCCGGCGAGGCCGTCCCGGGGGCGGGCGCCATCTCGGCCGCCGGTCGCAACGTGGTGATCATCGGGGGCGGGGACACCGCGGCGGACTGCCTCGGCAACGCCCACCGCGAGGGCTGCGCGTCGGTCGAGGTCCTCTCCGTCTACCCGGAGCCGCCGCAGACGCGGCCCGCGGGCAATCCCTGGCCCGAGTGGCCACTGGTGCTCCAGACCTATCCCGCCCACGAGGAGGGAGGGCGGCGCCACTACGGGGTGATGGTGACCGGCTTCCAGGGGACCGAACGCGTCGAGGCCATCGAGACGGTGGAGTGCGAGGTCCAGCGTGAGGGAAGCCGCCGCGAGTTCACCCCGCGGCCGGGCAGCGAGGGCCTGATGCCCGCCGATCTGGTCCTGCTCGCCATCGGCTTCGACGGAGTGGCCTGTTCGCCGCTTGTCGAGGGGCTCGGGGCCCGCCTCACCGACTCGGGGGCGATCGCGGTGGATGCCGGCTTCTGCGCCGCACCCGGCGTCTTCGCGAGCGGTGATGCCACCCGGGGTGCGTCGCTCGTCGTCTGGGCGATCGCCGAGGGGCGTCAGGCGGCGGCCGCCTGCGATCGCTACCTGGCAGCGCTCACCACGATCTGATCCGTCAGCGGGCCCGAACCGCCGTGATCGGCGCGCGCAGGACCGTCTCCCCCATCAGCCAGCGGTCCACCGCGGCGGCGGTGCTCCGCCCCTCGGCGATGGCCCATGCCACCAGGCTCTGGCCACGGCTCATGTCCCCGCAGACGAAGACGCCCTCGCGCGAGGTCGACCACGAGGCGTCGCGACCGACGGTGCCCCGCGCGTCCAGCTCCACGCCGAGCTGGGCGAGCATCGGGGAGCGCTCCGCGCCGGCGAAACCGAGGGCGAGGAGCACGAGATCGCAGGGCAATTCCGACTCGGTGCCGGGCACGGCGTCGAAGCTGGGCCGCCCCCCCTTCAGGGACATCGAGACCCCGGTCAGCACCAGGGAGGCCAGCTGGCCGTGCCCGTCGCCGGTGAAGCGCTGGGTGGAGACCGACCAGAGGCGCACACCGCCCTCCTCGTGAGCCGACGAGGTGCGGAGCTGCAGCGGCCAGGCCGGCCACGGCGTGCTCGGGTCGCGCTTGTCGGGGGGCCGGGGCATGATCTCGAGCTGGTGGACGCTCGCGGCCCCCTGGCGGATGGCCGTGCCGAGACAATCGGCTCCGGTGTCGCCACCGCCGATCACCACCACATGGCGGCCGCGGGCGGAGATGGGGGAGTCGTCGAGGTCACCCTCCTGGACACGGTTGGCGAGGGTGAGGTATTCCATCGCCTGGTGGACCCCGTGCAGGTCACGCCCCGGGATCGGAAGGTCGCGGGGCGCCGTCGCCCCGCCGGCCAGCACGACGGCGTCCATCTCGGCGAGGAGCCTGTCGGCGGGAAGGTCCCGACCCACCTCGACCCCGGTCTCGAAGGAGATCCCCTCAGCGCGCATCTGGTCGAGGCGCCGCTCCAGGACCCACTTCTCGAGCTTGAACTCGGGGATGCCGTACCGGAGGAGGCCACCCAGGCGGTCGGCCCGCTCGTACACGACGACGCGGTGGCCGGCGCGGGCCAGCTGCTGGGCGGCGGCCAGCCCGGACGGTCCGGAGCCGATCACGGCCACCCGCTTCCCGGTCCACGTCGCGGCGGGCCGGGGAGCCACCCAGCCCTCGCTCCAAGCGAGCTCGGCGACCATCTTCTCCACCGGGGCGACGGTGACCGCCTCGTCGTTGATCGAGAGCACGCACGACGCCTCACAGAGGGCGGGGCAGACGCGCCCGGTGAACTCGGGGAAGTTGTTGGTGGCGTGGAGGCGATCGGCCGCCTCCTGCCAGCGCTCCCGGTGGACGAGGTCGTTCCACTCGGGGACGATGTTGCCGATCGGGCAGCTGCTGTGGCAAAAGGGGGTCGCGCAGCCCATGCAGCGCGCCGCCTGGTCGGCGACGTCCTGGGGGGACGGCGCAACGTACACCTCGCGCCAATCCCTGATCCTCTCCTCCACCGGCCGGCGCGCGGGAGCCTTGCGCCCGCGGGTCAGGAACCCTCGCGGGTCAGTCATCTCGCGTCACCCATCCCGCCTCACGTTACCTGTTCACCGACCCCGAGCACATGGGCCGCACGTCCCCGTCCTCAAGGGCCTGTCGTACCCTCCGCGCCATGATCGCCACCGATCGGCCCTATCTGACGACGGGGGGCACCCTCGCCTTTGCCCACCGGGGCGGCTCGCTGGAGCACCCCGAGAACACGGTGGTCTCGTTCCAGGTCGCCGTGGATCTCGGCTATCTCCACCTGGAGACCGACGCCCAGATGACACGCGACGGCGTCCTGCTCGCCTTCCACGACGAGACCCTCGACCGGGTGACCGACCTCACCGGCCCCGTCCACGAGCGGACCCTGGAGGAGATCCGGCGCGCCGACGCCGCCTACCACTTCAGCCACGACGGCGGGCGCACGCACCCGCTGCGAGGGACCGGGATCGGCATCCCCACCCTCGAAGAGGTGCTGGTCGGCTTCCCGCACACCCGGTTTAACATCGACGCCAAGACACGGCGGGTGGTTGCTCCGCTGGCCGCCCTGATCGACAGGCTGGGCGCCGCCGACCGGATCTGCATCGGCTCCTTCTCCGACGCGCGGCTCCGCAGCTTCCGCCGCCTGAGCGGTGGACGGGTCTGCACCTCGATGGGCAGGGACGCGATCGTCGCCGCCCGGCTCACCTCGCTGGCCGGACGGATGCCCGCATTCGGCGCCTCCTGCGTCCAGGTGCCCACCTCCCAGTGGGGGGTGCGGGTCGTCGACCCCGCCTTCGTCCGGGCCGCCCACCGAGGCGGCCTCCAGGTCCACGTCTGGACCGTCGACGACCGCGCCGAGATGGAGCGCCTGCTCGACCTCGAGGTGGACGGGATCATGAGCGACCGGCCCACCCTGCTCCGGGAGGTGCTCCAGGCCCGCGGCCGCTGGGCCGGGGCGGAGATGGGTGGCCAGAGGGATTCGAACCCTCGACCTCCTGATCCACAGTCAGGCACTCTAACCAGCTGAGCTATGGCCACCGCACAGGGATCGCGCCGGCGGGTGGCGCGCCCGGTGATTATACGGGTGCCCACGCGGCGACCCGACTGCCACCGGCCGGGCCGGTCCTACACTGGAGCCTCCGCGCCCCCTTAGCTCAGATGGATAGAGCAGCCGCCTTCTAAGCGCGCAGGTCGCAGGTTCGAGTCCTGCAGGGGGTACTGGTGGGTCCCGAGCCCGGACGTCCTCCCGGGCATGTCCCCCACATCCCCTGTCGTCGGCACGCAACCGTACACACAAGTCCCCTGTTCTCACACCCCTCAAAACGCGCCCAGCGCGGGCGCGTGAGCGTCTCTACAAGGCGGGTGGACGGGGAGCCCAAGGATAGGGTGTCCCAGTCAGCGAAGGATTACACTCTGCGCGGCTCGGGTGGTTGCCGTCGATCAGTCCGGGCGACAGGATGGGAGGGAGTGTCGTGGGTAGGGAGGGCGTGAGCCTTCACAGCGTCTCGAGGTTGGCCTACGGGCTCGCCCTCGGCTCCCTCTTCGGCTACGCCGTCTGGGGTTACAGATCCGGCGGCGGCGACGGATGGTGGGCCAACGGCTTGCTCTACGTCTGGGGCGGCATGTTCGTGGTCGGCCTGTCGCTGATCGGATGCAAGGCCCACCTCATCGCGGACCGCCGGCTCCGGGTGCGGGTCACCCTGGGCGATGGGGCGATGCTGCTGGCAGGGCTCGCGCTCCTCGCCGTGCTGCCGAGCTTCCTGGGCTTGGTGAAGGGCTTGATTCTCCTGGTCCTGTTCGCCCCCTACCTGCTGTGGTGGGCCAGAACGCTCGAGACCATCGAGCCCTGAGCCAGGCTCGATCGCGCTACGCCGCGGCTCCGGCGGGGCGGGCGTGGTTACGGGCGACCTGTGCTACGAGGTCGCCCGCCCACGCGGGTGGGGGTGGTCACCTCTCAGGTCAATCCTGGCGGTGGATCATCTCCCATAGGTTGCCCTGAGGGTCCATGCAGGTCTCGCTGCCATCCCGGGACCTGCAGTGCAAGGTCACACCGTCTTCCCCTATCCACCTCTGGACGAGACCCGCAGCGACGAGCTTGTCAATCCCCCGGGCCGACTGCCGGCCGTGTCCTGTCAAGTGGTGTAAGAGAGGCCGACGCCATCCGCGCGTCGTCCGGCTCGTTCACGCTGCTTCGGTGATCGCGGGCACGCCCTCCGTGTCGATGGTGGTGTAGGTCTTGGTGAGCGACTCCGCGCTCATGTAGCGGCGGGCCACGGCCCACTCGTCGTTCTGCTCGGCGAGCACGGCCCCGACCAGGCGGATGACGGCATCGCGGTTGGGGAAGATGCCCACGACGTCGGTGCGCCGGCGCAGCTCCTTGTTGAGCCGCTCCTGCGGGTTGTTGGACCAGATCTGGCGCCAGTGTTCCTTGGGGAAGGCGGTGAATGCCAGCAGGTCGGGCGTCGCCTCCTCGAGCAGATCGGCCGCCCGCGGGAAGCGCTCGCGGAGCTGCTCCACGATCCGGCCGTGCTGGGCCCAGGTCGACGCGGCGTCAGGCTGGGCGAAGGTGGAGCGGACCAGGGTGGCCACCACGGCCTGTGCCGATCGGGGCACCCGGCTCAGCAGGTTGCGCATGAAGTGGGTCCGGCAGCGCTGCCAGCTGGCGCCGTTGAGGATGGCGGCGATGGCGTTCTTCAGCCCCTCGTGGGCGTCGGAGATCACCAGCCGGACCCCACGCAGCCCGCGGGCCACCAGGCCCCGCAGGAAGGCCGTCCAGGCCGCTCCATCCTCGGCGCTGACCACGTCCACACCGAGGATCTCCCGCTTCCCCTCGGCGGTGACCCCGGTCGCCACCACCGCACAGACGTTGACGATCCGGCCGTCCTCGCGGACCCGCTGGGTCAGGGCGTCGACCCAGAGGTAGGGGTAGCCGGCGGGGTCCAGGGGCCGGTTGCGGAAGCTGGCCACCATCGGGTCCAGCTCCTGGGCCATGGCGCTCACCTGGGACTTGCTCAGCCGCTCGATGCCGAGCGTCCGGACCAGCCCCTCGACCCGGCGGGTTGAGACGCCTCGGACATAGCACTCGGCCACCACCGCCACCAGGGCCCGCTCCGATCGGCGGCGCTGCTCCAGCAGCCAGTCCGGGAAGTAGCTGCCCGTCCGCAGCTTGGGGATCGACAGGTCGATCGTGCCCGTCCGCGTGTCCCAGGCCCGCTCCCGGTACCCGTTGCGGGAGTTCACCCGCTCCGGTGTCCGCTCGCCATAGCCGGCCCCGCAGAGAGCGTCCGCCTCGGCGCTCATCAGCGTGCCGGCGAAGGTCGTGATCATCTCCCGCAACAGGTCGGCGTCAGCCGCCTCCACCTGCTTGCGGAACCAGGTCAGGGCATCCATGCTGGGTGTGGCCACCGTCGTCTCCTCGAGGTTGGTGATGCTTCCTCAAAGGATGGCGGTGGTCTCTCTCTTTGTGGGGACCCTCAGGCTCCTCGTACACCACGTCTCTGGACGCTAACTCCGTTGTATGGATCCGGCTGATCCTTGACAAAGGGTCTCCGGGTGATCCTTGACAGGCCTTCGGGTGATGGCTGATAGCTACTTCGGTTGAGGCTTGACACTACGTTCGCGGCGCGGCCGCCGACCGCTCTCACGCGTGTGGGAGCCAGGTCGCGGCAACAACGTCGGGCGCTAGGAGTCGCAGGTCCCCTGAGCTGAGTTGATAGAGGCCAGCGTTCTGCGCGGATCCGCCCAGTTTGCTGGCGGAGGCAAGGCGACCAACGTTGGCCCGCCTGTTGTGGAACCGAGCTCATCGGATCCGAGAGCACCTTCGCTAACGCACATCGACGGCGGAGCGGACGTCGGTTTCGTCCGCGCCACCTTCTGGGCATCGCCACTTCCTGATCCCGGGCCGTTGGTATTTCGTTGCGAGTGGCCCAAGTATGGGATTCCTCTGACGCGATACCAGGTGGACGCCACCAGCATCAGAGAAGCGGCGTCACGCACTCCCGCGCACTGAGGTTCGAGCCCGTCAGCCCCGATCCGGGCGGAGACCCTCAGGGCTTGTCGGCGGAGCCCCGCAGGTTCCCGGTGATAATGGTTATCACCGGAGCGGCCTCGTCGCGACGATAGATCACCCGCCAGTCGCCCACCCGCAGCCGCCACAACCCAGCGCCGCCGGCCAGGCGTTTCGCATCCTCGGCGGACGGCCACCCCCTCCCTCGCCCCACGGTAGAGGTGGGACGACCAGATCTCCTCAGCTTCGTCGGCTCCGGCCGAGCCTCACGGATCTTGTCCCATGGCACGTGGACCTCAAACGGGCCCTATCCGTCATCTGCCAAGGACCTACTCAATCGTGGGCTTCTACGCCCCCTGGTTCTGCACCTGGCCGTAAGGCTGGTCGCTCATTTTGCCAGCCGCTCTGCTTCCGGCCCGATTGCCTCCGGGTCATGTTGGCGCGGATCGCTTCGACGGTGACGCGGGCCGCAAGGTCCACGTAGGGCCGCACCAAAGCGACACGGGCCCTGTCCGTTCATGCAGAGGCGGATTCGGCGATCCGCACGCGGGTCTTGTCACGAGCCTCTACGAGTGACCAGAAGGTCTCGGCGATTTCTGCTGGTTCGATCGCGGTTGCGGTTGCCGTCGCTGTCCCTTTGATGGATCCAGCGATCGTCACCTCGCCCACGTAGATATCGAACTCGCGTAGGCGCTCGGCGAGGATGCCGACGAGTTTGGATTTGGCGGCGTTCTCGAGCGATACGCCGTCGTTGTCGAGGAGCTTCGAGAATGTGTCGGCCTGCGAGGTGGGCTCGCCCAGGGCACCATTGGCGACCAGGATCGCGGCACTCGGACTGGATTTCAGGTCTTCGAGCGCTTCCTGCACGCAGGTCAGCAAGCCCGTGATCCCGATGTCGAACACGCGCTCTACGTCCTCTGGACGGGTCGAGAGCACGTTCGTCACGCCGCCGTTTCTGAACGCGGTCCAGAGAACTGCGGAGACAGTCCCGAGATCCGTTTTGATCGTCGCGATAGTCGCTCGGATCATCGCTGGATCCGTCGCGTCGCACTGATAGGCCGTGGCGTCGATGCCGCTGGCCTTCAGCCGGGAGACGCCGTCGGCGAGTCGGTCTGCGCTCCGCGCGACCAATGCCAGAGAGTAACCCTCGCGCGCGAATCGTTCCGCGGTCCCGTGTGAAATTCCAGGACCGTAACCAAAGACAACCAGTACACCCATGATCGACCTACCTCCGATTTGCTAGCGATGAACAGACAGCGCGTCCCGGGTCTGCGGCACAGTTAGGTTGCAGGGACCAGGATAGGCGCCGGTGGGCGCCCGCGTGGTAGTGAACGTCGAGGCCCAGCCCCTCGAGGTAGTCAGCTCCAGGTGAGCACATCACCCTCGGTTGGCCCAGGCTGACCCAGGCCAGAGTGTCACCCGGATGTCCGGTCCTCGGGCCAAACGCTGCTAACAGAACTACACGGGGGACGGCCCGGAACCCTTTCTATTCCAACCACTTCCTAACCTGGGAGGCGGCCCCTGCTTTGCAGCTTGTTTGACGAGGCAGATGGTGCATCTGAATTCGCGAGGTGCTAAGCGCTCGCCTAATCAACAGAGCAGCCGCCTTCTAAAGCGCGCAGGTCGCAGGTTCGAGTCCTGCAGGGGGTAGTGCTCCGGTATATGGATCCGGCTGACCCTTGACAGGCCTTCGGGTGATGGCTGATAGCTTCTTCGGTTGAGGCTTGACACTCCCTCACATGAGGGAACTGAGCGTGACCGAGCAGCGGTATCAGGCGATCCTGGCGGTGATCAGATGGCAGGACCGTCACCGAGTTGGCCTCCGAGTGGCGGGTGAGCCGGCAGGCGTTAAGAGGGAGGGCGCTGGGAGCAGCGCCCTCCCTCCGTTGGGGAGAAGCGAGAGGGTCGAGCGGCACTCAGCCGGCTAACCCGATCAGCTCGGCGGTGTCCTCGGAGATCGACTCGATGATCGAGGTGGATCCGTCGGGCATGACCCGCACCAGCTCCTGAACGCTGGGGCCGGGACCGGTCCACACCACCGCCACGAAGCCGCCTCCCGGAATCGCGAACCCCGCGTCGGGTGGCGTCCCCGCCGGAGCCCAACCCCCCGGGGGCGGGGTGGCCGTCGTGACGCTGCCGTCCGCGAGGATGAGTTCCTTCCAGCCGCTTCCCGTTCCAACAGCGGTCAGGATGCTGCCATCGTCTCCGATGTCGCAGGCGGAGACGTCCTTGCCGGCCGGGGCGGTGTAGATGGTGTGAAGCCCTCCGCCCGCCGGTCCCGCCACCACCTTGGTCCAAATGCCGTTCGCGGCGGTCGGGGGGACGACCAGCTCCTGGGTGCCATCCGGGCTGCCGATCAACTGGATATCCCCGTCCTCGGCGGGGCGGGCGGTGGCCGTGCCGCTGCGCGGATCGATCACATAGCCGCACAGTCCGCCGCCGGTGGAGTCGCCGCAGGGCACGCTCACGTGGATGCCATCGGTCAGCCACCCCTGCAACGCGAACCCCCCGCGCATTGCCGGCGTGATCGGCCGGATGGCACCGGTGGATAGATCGACGACATCGATGCCGGGTGTGCCTGCATCCGTTGGCACGGCGACCTCGCTCCCGTCGGGCGAAAGGACCCCGGTCAGGGGCTGCGTGAAAGTGGGCTCGCCGCTCCCGCCCGATGCCAGAGCCTGCACCGCCGTAATCGGCGCCGCGAGTCGGACGTGGCTCCATGTGTCGGTGCTGAGGTCGAGGACGTAGAAGCCGGTGACATCCTCGTTGGGCTCTCGGGAGGAGCTGGATGCGGCCCCACTTCCGGTCGCCGAGTTGTCGATCGACCCGGTCGGGTACACCACCACCTTGGCCCCCTCGAGCAACCCCAGGAGGCCGGTCGACGCTTTACCCCTCGGGAACAGATCAGGTGCGTTCGCGGTCGCCACCGGCAACAGGATGCCGCCATCGGGCGAGACGGTGGCGAAACCGCAGATGGCGCCAGCGGTGAAGCTGGAACCGGTGGAAGCCGCAGAGGGTGCGGGAGTGCTGTACACGCCGCTGGCGCAATCCGACGCGGAGAAAGCGAGGGTCTTGAAGAGCAGCGAGTAGCGCCCGATGGGGCCCGCAGCCTCGCCGCCGCCTCCGGGGCGGAGTGCGAAGTAGCCTGCGGTAATCGCTCCCGCGGCAATCACTGCGGCCAGCCCAGCGGCGAGCGCCTCCGGCCAGTGGCGGGCCCGGCGCTTGACCGGGGCCGGCCGCGAGTAGGTGGCGTATCCCTGCAGGTAGTCGGTGAGCCGGGAGCCCAGTTCGTCGTCGTGCTCAGTCATCGGTCAGCTCCTTGCGCAACCGCGCCAGCGCGCGGGAGAGGTGGCTCGCCGCCGCCCCGGCGCTGCAGCCCATCAGCTCGGCACTCTCGGCCACGGTGTAGCCGTGCCCGTAGTGGAGCGCCACCACCGCCCGCTGCCGGCGGGACAGCCTCCCATGGGCCCGGTGGAGATCGAGATAGCGTCCGTCGGCCTCCAGGCGCCTGTCGGCGTCGGTGAGCTGCACCCGCCAGGCCTCGCCGACCGTCCACCGGCGCAGCCACCCCCGTCGCCGCATCGCCTTGCGGACGCAGATGGTGGTCAGCCAGGCTCGGGTCCGCTCCGGCTCGTTGCGCGTGGCCCAGCCCTGCCAGGCGGCGGCGGCCGTCTCCTGGACGGCATCCTCGGCCTCGCCGGGGTCACGCAGGATGGAGAAGGCGATAGCGAAGAGACGGCGGCCCTCCACCTCGAGCACCCGTTCCAGCTCGCCTTCGTCGGCCGGGAGAGGGGCGTCCACTGCCGCGGATTCTGACGCCGCCAGTGCGAAGTCGCTCATACCCATGTAGTGACCGCTGCGCGGCACCCGCATTACATGGATTCAGATCAGCGCCACGGCCGAGCTGCGGCTCAGGTGCGCTTCAGCACTCAGTCGAGCACGCCATCCCAAGGGCGTCCGTTAGAGCCCGTAAACCTGTTTATCCCAACCGCTTCCTAACGTGGGAGGCGGCCCCTGCATTGCAGCATGTTTGACGAGGCAGATGGTGCATCTGAATTCGCAAGGTACTAGGCAACCGCCTAATCAATAGACTGGCCGCCTTCTAAGCGCGCAGGTCGCAGGTTCGAGTCCTGCAGGGGGTACTGCTGTCGGTGATCGTGACGCGCCCCATAGTCGTCCCCACCGTCGGTCAGGAAGTCACCTCTATTCGAAGGGCACCCGAGCTCTCCCCCACCCCAGCCTTCAGGACCTGAATCAGTCGCGCTTCAAGGCACGCGGCGCTGACCCTTTCTCCCCAAGTAGCGCACCAGCATCACAACCAGGACGATCGTCGCCACGAGCACGACGGTCGGAAGGGCCGCATCGACTACGTACATGTATAACCCTCCAGCTCCGCGATGCTAGCAGGGACCGGGGTTGAAGAACCACTCCCACCAGCTGCCACGGGCCTATGTCGGCGCTTCCATCGGCTCTTCGGTACATCGACGGGTGACCGATGCCAACACGAGGTCCTCGGTCGTCCCGAGGGACAAAGGTTCGGAGGCTCCGAGGTGTGTCCTGACTTTGGGCCCAACTCCCGATCCGTCCACTCCCTGTCCGGCCCCCCGAAAACTGGTCCACCGCGGATATCGTGGTCGCGAGTTGTGTTGGGACCAGGGTGGGAGCCACATCTCGGCGGCCGATGGCCACCAGCCCGGCAAACTCTCTATCCCAGCCACTTCCCAACGTGGCAGGCGGCCGGTGCTTTACAGCTTCATTGGCGAGGCAGATGGTGCATCTGAATTCGCGAGGTACTAAGCAACCGCCTAATCAATAGAGAAGCCGCCTTCTAAGCGCGCAGGTCGCAGGTTCGAGTCCTGCAGGGGGTACTGGCGGCGACCGACGACCAAGCCGGCAGTCGCGTCTCAGCGCGGGCTGCAGTAGCGAACCCTCCATAGATCGCCAAGTCAGGAGATGGCAACAGGAGCCTGCATCGTCCGCGACTGCACGACCAGCCGGCCGGCGCCATACCGGGCATCCAGGACCGCTTGTGCGCTGGCAACCTGGGCGGGGGTCAACAGAACGGACTGGACGGACGACGGCACGTTGGTGGGCGTCTCCAGGGTGACGTCAACGACCCCGTTCACCAAGTCTCCCGACAGCGCCTCGATCGCCAACCCCTCTCCCTTCAGGATCGGAGAGTCCTCGGCCACGCATTCCTCAAGGGCCCCCAAGTATCCCGCGCTGTACGGGACGCCGACGTAGGTTACGTGCATGCCGGCGCGCCCGGCGAGGCTGTCGACCTCCGCTACCAGGGCCGGGTCCTGGCCGGCCAGGTAGATGACCAGGTCGCGGTCGTCGGTCACCTTCATGCCGCCGTAGGAAGCCGGGAAGTCCGTCGCGCCCACGGAGTTGATCACCTCTTCCGCCAACCCGGCAGTCCACGGCTGGCTGGGAATGGGATAAGCCGGTCCGGGCGGTGGGGCCGAGATCCCGGCGCACTCAACCGTGGCTGGCATGCTGCCCGACGAGACCGTCGACCCAGTCGAGGGCCGTACCGTGGCCGCGTGCCTCTGGGGGGCGGAGGCCGTTGGTGACGGCGAGGCCCGCCACGTGGTGATTGCTGGGATGGCGGCGGCGATCAGCACCGCCCCGACCAGTGCGGCCCGGAGCTGCTGGCCTCGTTTCATCAGCACCCCTGCCCGGGAAGCCCAGCGACATGGGACACCCCGCTGGCCCTCAGCTTAGCCGTCGCAAGGGGCGTGGTTCGGTGTCTTCAGTGAAGAATCAGTCCGCTCCTACCCGGCGGGTCGGCTTGGCGGGGTCCGGCGCGCTTGGACGCTGCTCAAGCGAGTCGACCCCGACACCCTATCCCGCCTCGGCCGGGCCGTACGTCGTCGACCTCAGCTGGGTAAGCGACTCGATGGGGTGGGCTCTGGCTGCGGTCCCGTGCGCCGGCCAGCTCTGCCCGGCAGTCGCGGAGACCACCGACGGGGGCGTCACCTGGCAGGGTCTCCCCAGCCCGAGCGTGGCATTCTATGGGCCCGAACCGCCTCCGACCGCCGACTGCCAGCACGTGGCCTGCGTGAGTCACATCGGCTTCGCCACCGCCTCCATCGGTTATCTCTTCGGTCCGTCCCTCTTCATGACCGTCGATGGCGGCCAGACCTGGAAGCAGGTGACCAGCCCGGAGCGTTCGGGGAGATAATTGGGCACACGTCCATGCCACCCCGCCTCCTTCTTGGTGCGCTTGCGGTGGTCCTCCTAGGAACCGCCGCTTGCTCCCCGTGCTCCGATGGCCGGGAATTCAGCCTTTCCCTGGTCAAGGACAGCGGCGGAGAGAGTTCCCCCGTCACAGCGGCGGAGTGGTTCGCCGTTCACGGTGGTGTCTGGTCGGACATTCCGACGACCGGCTGGCACCTGATCGGCAACCCGGGGTCAACCACCGACGTCCGGTCCGGATCAATGACGCTTCAGGTGCTGCAGGGTACCGACGGTACCTGGCAGGTGGAGAGCGGCTCTGCCCCGGCGTGTTGACGTCGGACCCGGGCAGATGCCAACTGCCTTGGTGCGGTTAGTCAGCTAACTGTCTCTGGGTAGGTTGGCGCATCGTTGCGTGTCAAGGTGCATTTCCCTGAGCCGGCGGGTCCGTGATCGTGCCAAATCCAGGGCACATGCGATGTTAGCGTCCAGAGACGTGGTGTACGAGGAGCCTGAGGGTCCCCACAAAGAGAGAGACCACCGCCATCCTTTGAGGAAGCTCTACCAACCTCGAGGAGATGACGGTGGCCACACCCAGCATGGATGCCCTGACCTGGTTCCGCAAGCAGGTGGAGGCGGCTGATGCCGACCTGTTGCGGGAGATGATCACAACCTTCGCCGGCGCCCTGATGAACGCGGAGGTCGACAGCCTCTGCGGGGCCGGCTATGGCGAGCGGACACCGGAGCGGGTGAACTCCCGCAACGGGTACCGGGAGCGGACCTGGGACACGCGGACGGGCACGATCGACCTGGCCATCCCCAAGCTGCGGACGGGCAGCTACTTCCCGGACTGGCTGCTGGAGCAGCGCCGGCGATCGGAGCGGGCCCTGGTGGCGGTGGTGGCCGAGTGCTACGTCCGCGGGGTCTCCACCCGTCGGGTCGAGGGGCTGGTGCAGACCCTGGGCATCGAACGGTTGAGCAAGTCCCAGGTGAGCGCCATGGCCCAGGAACTGGACCCGATGGTGGCGAGTTTCCGCAACCGTCCCCTGGACCCGGCCGGCTACCCCTACCTCTGGGTCGACGCCCTGACCCAGCGGGTCCGTGAGGACGGCCGGATCGTGAACGTCTGCGCGGTGGTGGCAACCGGGGTGACCGCCGAGGGCAAGCGGGAGATCCTCGGTGTGGACGTGGTCAGCGCCGAGGATGGAGCCGCCTGGACGGCCTTCCTGCGGGGCCTGGTGGCCCGGGGGCTGCGTGGGGTCCGGCTGGTGGTCTCCGACGCTCACGAGGGGCTGAAGAACGCCATCGCCGCCGTGCTCGATGGAGCCAGCTGGCAGCGGTGCCGAACGCATTTCATGCGCAATCTGCTCAGCCGGGTGCCCAGATCCGCCCAGGCCGTGGTGGCCACCCTGGTGCGCTCCACCTTCGCCCAGCCCGACGCCCAGTCGACCTGGGCTCAGCACGGCCGGATCGTGGAGCAGCTCCGCGAGCGCTTCCCGCGGGCGGCCGATCTGCTCGAGGAGGCGACGCCCGACCTGCTGGCATTCACCGCCTTCCCCAAGGAACACTGGCGCCAGATCTGGTCGAACAAGCCGCAGGAGCGGCTCAACAAGGAACTCCGTCGACGCACCGACGTCGTCGGCATCTTCCCCAACCGCGAGGCGGTCATCCGCCTGGTCGGTGCCGTGCTCGCCGAGCAGAACGACGAGTGGGCCGTGGCCCGCCGCTACATGAGCGCCGAGTCGCTCACCAAGACCTACACCACCATCGACACGGAGGGCGTGCCCGCGATCACCGCAGCAGCGTGAACGAACCGGACGACGCGCGGATGGCGTCGGTCTCTCTTACACCACTTGACAGGACACGGCCCATGCGATTCAGGAACTGGACCGTCTCCCAGAACCAGGGACTGGCATCGACGCTTGGGTGTCTGCCCGCTGCGACGCCGACTGGTGCTGTGTCCCCCGACTCTAACCCGACACAACCCTCAAGGTACACGGCGTACGAGCCCGCAGAAAGCGACACATCCAAGGTTGTGGCAGAGCCCGACCAGCTCGCGTACGCCACCGTCGGGGATTCGGGCAGCTGGTCGTCGGACGAATCAATCACGAAGGCGCGACAGCCCTCGGCGCTGGTGGGACACCGCGGAACGGTGATCACCACGCCCGTCCAGTTTGGGCCTCGTCCGGAGATCTGCCTGACGGTCAGCACCGTCCCAATGGCGACCACCACGACCAGTGCGCCGACGATGGGCGCCAAGCGCCGGCGTCGCCAACGGCGGTGTCGTCCCCCGTCACCAGATGCCGGGATCATGTGCGGCGAAGTCTATAGCGCTCGCGGAGGGATGGACCGACCGGTCGCGGGTGTGCCATCGCCGGAGGCTGACTAATAAACGCCAACAGGGGTCAGAATCGCACCGATCTTGACCCTCGCGGGGAGACCGACGCCGTCTGGGTAGATTGACGCACCCTCGCCTGCCTAGGCTGACCGCGCCAGGGTGGCTCCAGGGTCTCCGGTCGTCGGGCCCAAATGCTGCTAGCAGAATCACACGTGGACGGCCCGGAACCCTCTTTATCCCATCTACTTCCTAACGTGGCAGGCGGCCGGTGCTTTGCAGGCCATTTGTCGAGGCAGATGGTGCATCTGAATTCGCAAGGTGCTAAGCAACCGCCTAATCAATAGACTAGCCGCCTTCTAAGCGCGCAGGTCGCAGGTTCGAGTCCTGCAGGGGGTAGTGCTCCGGTGTAGTGCTCCGGCTGAACTGAGGCTTCAGATACCGCGACCGCGTCCTCTCCGCGAGACCGGCGCGCCATTGACATCTACCCGAGCACCCGGGAGGACCGCCTCGTTCGTCCACGCGGTCAGCTGAAACTGCACTGACAGCACCCTCGCATGGCCCGGTGTGGGTGCCTCCTGTGCACACGGGATTGCCGTCCCGGTGGGTTCCCGGGCATGCAAGCCTGTCAATCCTCCAGGGGACGGACCTCGGGCAGCTGCAGGGTCGTCCCGTCGGCCCGGACGATGATCGGTGTCGTATATGGCTGGAGTGTGCCCGGCGAGCCAGGAACAGAGCCTCCGTAGGTGGTGGGCTCCACCACGACGTCTCCGGAATCGGGCCGGGTCAGGAAGCTGCCCAGGGCAAGGTGGTCGCTCCAGAGCACCGCTCCGGTGCGCCAGTCGACCAGCCGGTAGATGCCTCCCTGCGTGGAGCTGTTGAACGCCTGCACGGTCAGCACCCGGCTGTCGTCGTCGCTGAAGGTGACGATCTCGTTGGGCAGAGTGGCGAGGGCCGTTCCGGTGCTGCTGTCGTAGACCGTGGACTGGTCGGTGCTGGCCCCCGTCCCGGCCGGGAACCCTTCCGCAATGAGCGTGCCATCGGCAGAGGCCACTACTCCCAGCGGCGGTCCCCCAGATGGAGAAGTCTGTGGGGAGAACGCCGCGCTGGCGCCGGTGCCCAGGGTTACGACGTGCAGCGAGCTGACACTCTCGACGAAGCTCTCGCCCACGACGGCGCGATCATCAGGGACGCTGCACGAGAGGACGGTCGGACTGCTCATGGGGCCGTTACTCCCGAAACGCACGACCCGACGCGAGGCTCCGGTCGCGGGGTCGTCGACGAAGAGGGCTCCTGGCTCGAACGTGGTGCCCTGATCGACGAAGTCAGCGCCGTTCGGCTGGCGGAAGGAGCAGAGGTGGCTGCTGTCGCGAGCCCAGGTCACTTTGCCGGTGGCCCCTGCGAGCATGGGGCCATCGGCCCGTCCAACGACGCTTGCCCCGGACGTCGGTTGGGCGGACGTCACCAGGGCTGTCCCATCGGGGGACTGGCCAGCGTCGATTGGCTGCGAGTCGCTCAGCTGGATGCTGCCCACCCGGTCTCCCTCCCAGTCGTAGGCAACCAGCAGGTGGTCATCGGTGCGATCCCGGAACCAGATCGCCGGATTCTCTGCGGAGGCGACGGTGCTCGGAACCTCGACGACCCACTGATGCTGGACTGAACCGGCGGAGTTGCTGCTGCCACCGCAGCCGGCCAGGGAAGCGGCGGCGGCGATCGCCGCAGCCAACACAACGCCCAGACGGGAAGGCCTCGAGTCGCCGGCCGACCTAGATTCGTTCATCGTCCCTGTGGAGGAGCCGTCGGTGGGAGCGCGCCTTCGGTCGAGCCAATGTCCCGGATGAGCCGATGGCGCCCTGGCCGTCTGCGCTTAGTTCATCCGCACAGTTTGCTCCGCTGAGAGTGACAGCACACCGGGATGGCCCAGAAGGCTCCGTAAACCTCTCTATCCCAACCACTTCCTAACGGGGCAGGCGGCTGGTGCTTTGCAGCGTCATTGACGAGGCAGATGGTGCAAATGAATTCGCGAGGTACTATGCGATCGCCTAATCAATAGGCCAGCCGCCTTCTAAGCGCGCAGGTCGCAGGTTCGAGTCCTGCAGGGGGTAGTGCTCCGTTGTGGCCGTGTCCTGTCAAGTGGTGTAAGAGAGGCCGACGCCATCCGCGCGTCGTCCGGCTCGTTCACGCTGCTTCGGTGATCGCGGGCACGCCCTCCGTGTCGATGGTGGTGTAGGTCTTGGTGAGCG
>Ga0302196_10000628_pt1 | contig 33929 bp, 26 predicted proteins | sample II_Bog_N1_3_FD_198794 | JGI IMG/M metagenome (GOLD analysis project Ga0302196, IMG submission 198794) | Peat permafrost microbial communities from Stordalen Mire near Abisko, Sweden - II_Bog_N1_3 | ecosystem: Environmental > Terrestrial > Soil > Wetlands > Peat | place: Sweden: Abisko...
CAGCCCAGTCTTGGCGCCCAGAGCGGCTCGTTCAGTAGTGAGGTCTCCCAGACCGAGCACGGGGGTTCGAACTACGACATCCAGGGCGTGTTGAACCAACCGATCATCGCCGGCAAGGCGGCGATCCGCCTGGGAATCGATGTCGGCAAGGATTCCGGGTTCATCGACAACTATGACCTGTCGGGAAATCTGGCGAAAAAAGGCGTCAATGACGACCGCTGGGCGGTGCTTCGCGCCTCGGCCAAGGTCGCGGTGGACGACAGCCTGACCATCACCCCGGCCCTGTTCGTCGAATGGGAGAAGACCGACGACACCTCGGTGTTCTATCCGACCTTCGGCCTTTACGAGCAGCAGAAGGAGGTGGCCGAGCCCAGCCTCGATCAGATCGTGGTCAGCAGCGTGACGGTGACCAAGGATTTCGGCTGGGCCCAGCTGAACTCGATCTCCAGCTACTTCACCCAGCAGTTCGACCGCACCGAGGACGGGACATTCTACAACAGCGAATATCTCCAGTACCTGGTCGACTCTGATCCGGTAATGAACACTCCGCCAGACAAAAGTAACGCGATCGGTGTTTTGCCCGGCCCGGAATACACGCGCGTGCGCACAAGCGTGCTGACTCAGGAGATCCGGCTGTCATCGAGCCAGACGCCGGACAGCAAACTATCCTGGATCGCCGGCCTATTCTATTCTGACTATACGATCCATAAGGAAGACAACGCCTACATCCCAGGGTTCAACAGCACCTTCGAAAGCATCTATGGCGAGACGCCGCAAGCCTCGGACGTCTTTTTCGGTTCGACCTTCGTCGACGACGCTGTCGGTCTATCGGCTCAGCGGCTGAAGGAGGAGCAGTATGCGGTGTTCGCCGACGTCTCCTACAGCCCGATCCCGCGTCTGAAAGCCACCGTCGGGGTCCGCTACAACTACGCGCCGGCGACCTTCACCCAGTACCAGTCGGCCTATTTCGCCGGTAACGCCCCGCCCGAGCTCACCCAGACTTCGAAATTCTCCGCGCCAACGCCGAAGGTCTCGGTGACCTTTGACGCCACCCATGATGTGACCGTCTACGCCAGCGCCGCTGAGGGCTATCGCCTCGGCGGCTCGGAGGGCTACATCCCCAGCAATGTCTGCGCCGCCGACCTGGCGACCATCGGGCTGACCACCGCCCCGTCGACCTATAATTCCGACACCCTGTGGAGCTATGAAGGCGGGCTCAAGGGCCGGTTCTTCGGCAACAGCCTGTCGGTCAACGCCGACGCCTATTTCGTCCAGTGGAGCAACATCCAGCAGACGGTCGCCCTGCCGACCTGCGGGTTCTCCATCACCACCAATGTCGGCGACGCCCAGTCCTACGGACCTGAGCTGGAGGTCAATTATCGACCGATCCAGGGCCTGACGCTGGGCTTCGCCGGCGCCTACAGCCACGCGACCCTGACCAAGGTCACCGCCTCGGTCGGCGCCACGGCGGGCGAGGATCTGCTCAACGTTCCCGAATGGACCGCGACCTTCAAGGCTGACTACGCCCACGCCATGGCCAACGACATGCTGGGCTTCGTCCGCGCCGACTATGACCTGACCGGCCCGTCGCATGGCGCGTTTTCGTCCGCCGACCCCGACTATCTGCGGCCGACCTATGGCGTGCTCAACGCCAGCCTCGGATTCGATGACGGACCCTATGAAGTGTCGCTGTTCGCCAAGAACCTGCTGGATGATCACCAGATCATTCAGCGCCCGTCCCTGCTGTTCTATCCAGAGGCCTATACGCTGCGGCCTTTGACCGCCGGCCTGCTGCTCAAGGCCAAGTTCTAGGCCCAACGGCCGATCGGCGTAGGAGTGCGATGAGATGACCGACGTGCGGCGACTTTACGTGCTGCTCTGTGGGTTCGAGGTGTTGCCCAAGACGGTCTCGACCAAAGGGCGTGGCGCGTCGATCATCATTGCTTCGCCAATCAGCGCCTACCTGCTCGACACCGAGCAGGGCTGGGTGCTGTTAGACACGGGTTTCGACCCCGTCCACATCCGTGACGCGGCGGCGCGCGAGGCCAATTTCTACGGCCAGGGCATGAGCCCCGTCGTCGTGCTGCCCTGCCACGAACTGGACCCCCAGCTGGCCGCGCTAGGCCTGACCGTCGGCGACATCGGTCATGTGATCCTCACCCACCTGCACTTTGACCATGCCGGCCAGGTCAAACGTTTTCCCCACGCCAAGGTCTCGATCCAGCGGCGCGAATATGAGGCCCGGTTCGATCACGCCGTCAGCGAGGGCTATTTCCAGGACGACTATGACGGGCCCGCGGTCCAGTGGAGCCTTGTCGAGGAGGGCGATTGGGAGGTGATGCCGGGCCTGACCATGCTCGACACCCGCGGTCACACCGAAGGGCACATGTCGGCGATGGTCACCCTGCCCAACACCGGCGTGGTCGTGCTGCCCTTCGACGCCGGCGACCTGCGCGAAAACTTCGACGAGGAGATCGCCCCAGGCTCGACGGTGGATGAGCCGGCGGCCTTGGCGTCGATCCGCCGCCTCAAGTCCATCGTCGCCGAGACCGACGGGACCATGATCCTGTTCCACGACCCCGTGGAGATCCAAACCACCCGACTGGCCCCGGACTTCTATGACTAGCGTGATCGCCTCAGACAGCCTCCGATGGTTCAGGCGCGATCGCCTCGTCAGCGCGGCGGCTCGCGCACGATGATCCCGGCGCCGGTCCTGGATATCCGCAATCTGTCGGTGACCTTACACCGCGGCGCTCAGGCTCAGACTGTGCTGGCCGGCGTGGACCTGGCGGTGGCTGCGGGTGAGGTGGTCGCTGTGTTGGGCCAGAGCGGGTCGGGGAAATCCACCCTGGCCTATGCGGTGATGGGGCTGCTCGATCCCGAGGCGCGGCCGCGCATTGAGGGTTCGATCAAGGTCGCCGGCGACGAGGTCATCGCGGCTGGGCCTGGCCAACTGCGCGCCGTCCGGCGTGAGCGGCTGGGGGTCGTGTTTCAGGATCCGATCGGCTCGCTCAATCCAGCCCTGCGCGTCGGCGATCAGCTCGGCGAGAGTCTGGGCCAGCGGCCGGCGATCGCGGCGGCGGACTGGTTGGACCGGGTGGGCGTCGCTGATCCCGTCGGGGTGCTGAGCGCCTTCCCGCATCAGCTTTCCGGCGGACAATGTCAGAGGGTGATGATCGCCATGGCCCTGGCCAAGCGCCCGGCCCTGATCATCGCCGACGAGCCGACCACCGCCCTCGATGTGGTCACCCAGGCGCAGGTGCTGGTGCTGCTGCGCCAGCTGGCGCGGGAGGAGGGGGTGGGCATGCTGTTCATCACCCACGACCTGGGCGTCGCCTCGGTGCTGGCCGATCGCTGCGCCATCATGCATCGGGGGCGACTGGTCGAGGTCGGCGCCTTCGAGGCGGTGATCGCTCAGCCCGGCCACCCCTACACCAGCGCCCTGCTCGGCGCCCGCTTCGGCCTCGACGCCGACAAGCGCCATCCGCTGCAGGCCGCAGGCATGGAGACCACGCCCGCCAGTGCGGCGGGATCGGCGACCGGCTGCGGCTTCGCCTCTCAATGCCCATTGGTCACCGAAGCCTGCCGCGCCGCGCCGCCGCCCAGTTCGCCCGCCCGACACGGCGGGCTCGCGGCCTGTCTTCGCACCGATGAGGTCGGGCCGCAGATCTGGCGCGGCGCGCCGGAGGTCTGGGCCCCGGTCTCCGACGCTCCGCCCAACCTCGCCCTCGAGATGGCCGGGATCGAAAAGGCCTTTCCAGGCCGGGGAGGGCGGCGCGCGCCCACGACCGTGCTCAACGGGATCAATCTGCGAATTCGCCGCGGCGAGTCGGTGGCCCTGGTCGGGGCCAGCGGCTCGGGCAAGTCGACGCTGCTGCGGATCGCCGCCGGGCTGACGGCGCCGACCGCCGGTGATGTCGTGCTGCCCTCGGGCGCAGCCCAGGTCGTGTTTCAAGACGCCGCTGGCTCGTTCACCCCGTGGCTGTCGATCGGCGAGCAGATCGGAGAACGACTGCGGCCGCTGGGCCTGTCCGCCGCAGAACGCCGCGCGCGGATCGAGGCGGCCCTGGCCCTGGTCGGGCTTGATCCGCAGCTCGCGCGGCGCCGTTCGCCCAGCCTGTCCGGCGGCCAGTGCCAGCGCGCCGCCTTGGCGCGGGCGATCGTGGTCCCGCCGCCCCTATTGCTGTGCGACGAGGCGGTCAGCGCGATGGACATGGGCCTGGCCGCCGCTGTGCTCAACCTGATCGCCAATCTGCGCCGCAAGCTGGGTATGGGCGTGCTGTTCGTCACCCACGACCTGGCGGCGGCGCGCTTCGTCGCCGATCGGATCCTGGTCATGGCCGCCGGCGAGATCGTCGAACAGGGCGAGGCCGAGACCCTGATCCACGCCCCTCAGCATCCTGAGACCCTGCGCCTGCTCGCCGCCGTCCCTCACCGGTCAGCTCCCGTCCTGGCGTTGGCCAGGTCATGAACGCCGCCCTCGCCGCCGCCGGCCGCCGGCCGATCGAGACGACGATCTTCGCCGTCCTCGCCCTGATCACGCTCCTGGCCTTGATCGGGCCGCTGATCACCCCCGCCGATCCGATCCTGCGCGTCGATCCGCCGTTTTGCGCCCCGTCCCTGGCCCATCTGTTCGGGACCGACGATGTCGGCCGCGATCTGCTCAGCCGAGTGATCGCGGGCGTGCAGATCACCTGGCTGCTCAGCCTGCTGATTATCGCTCTGTCGGCGATCGTCGGCGGCCTGATCGCCGCCCTCGGAGCCCTGGCCGGCGGTTGGGTCGATGCGGGGCTGGATCGGCTGACAGACCTGTTCATGGTCATCCCGTCGACCCTGATCGCCATGGCGGCGGTGGCGGCGGTCGGGCCGGGGCTGTCGCACACGGTCGGGGTGATCACCGTCTTCTGGTGGCCGTGGTACGCCCGCATCGTCCGCGCCGAGCTGCGCTCGGTGGCCGCCCGGCCGCATGTCGAGGCCGCCCGGGTCGCGGGGGTCGGCGGTCTGAGGCTGATGGCCCGCTACATGTTTCCCGCCGCCCTGCCGACCCTGCTGGTCACCGCGACCCTGGACGTGGCCAATGTGATCCTGGTGCTGTCGCTGTTTTCGTTTCTCGGCCTTGGGGCGCCGCCGCCGACGCCGGAGCTGGGGGCGATGACCGCCCGCACCCTGGTCGACCTGACCACGCACCCCTGGATCCCGCTGATCCCGGCCCTGGCCATCTTCGTCATGGTCCTGGCCGCCAACCTCGCCGGCGATGCGCTGCGCGAGAGGATGGAGGGGCTGTGAGCGCGATGGCGAAAACGATCGGCCTCATCCTGCTGATGGTGATGGCCCTGGCCACGCCCGCCGCCCCCGCGCCGCCGCAACGGGTGCTGAAGGTCGCCTATGCCGATGACGTGGTCAGTTTTGATCCGGACAACGCCTTCCTGCTCTACGGGCTTGAGGCGCTACGGGTGATGTACCAGGGCCTGGTGCAGTACGAGCCGGGTACGACCCGCGTCACCGGCTGGCTGGCGCAGAGCTGGTCGGTCTCGCCCGATGCGCGCACCTATACCTTCAGGCTGCATGACGGAGCCCGGTTTCACGATGGGTCTCCGGTGACCGCCGCGGCGGTGATGGCCTATTTCCAGCGACGCGCGACGCCCACCCTGGCCCTGTCCTATTTCCTCGACAATGTGGCCTCGATGAGCGCGCCGGACCGGCTGACCTTCGTCATCCGGCTAAGGTCGCCGCAATCAACCTTCCTGGATCGCCTGGCCAGTCCGTGGGGTCCCAAGGTGATCGGTCCCGGCGCCCTGGTCGGCCATGCCGGTGGCGACCTTGGCGGCTCCTGGCTCAATGAGCACGAGGACGGCTGCGGGCCTTACCGGCTGACCGAGTTCAGCCGCGGCTACCGCTATGTGCTGACCCGCGATCCTGACTACTGGGGGCCTCGTCCCTATTTCGACCGCATCGAAATCGACATCGTCCCCTCGATCAGCCAGCAGATGCTGATGGTCCGCCGCGGCGACTTGGACGTGATGATGAACGGCTATCCGTTCGATCAGCTGGCCCATCTGCCGCCCGATCTGCGGGCCACCGGCTTCGACGACCTGGGCGAGGAGATGGCCCTGGTCAATCCCTGGCATAGCCTGAAAGATCGCAAGCTGCGCTGGGCGGTGCTGACCGCGCTGAACCCGGCCGGCTGGCTGGCTGATGATTTCGACGGCTACGCCACCCAGGCCCGCTCGCTCTATCCCAAGGCGATGATCGACGCCCCCCGCCCGGTGGTGTTTCCCGGCGATCTGGCCGCCGCCCGCCGCATCGTCGCCGCCCATGGACCCGTTCATCTGCAGATCGGCTATGGCGCCGAGGAGGGCGCCACCCAGCAACGCACCGCCGAGTTGCTGGTCTCGGCCCTGGCCCGGATCGGGATCAGCGCCACGGTGATGAGCATGCCGACCGACCAGGAGCCGGGCCTGCGTGATTTTCCGCAGCGCGCGCCGGACCTGTGGCTCGCCCGCAACTATCCGGACGCCGCCCATCCGGGCACCCAGGCGGACGTCTTCTTCGAGACGGGCGCTCCGCTCAATCTGTTCAACTATTCCAACCCGTCGGTGGACAGACTGATCGGGGCGGCGGGCCAAATCACCGACCGGGCCGCGCGCGATCGCGCCTATCTGGCGATCAGCGACGCGCTGTTCGCCGACATCGCCTTCATTCCCCTGGCCGACATCAAGGACGTCATCGTCTACCGCGCCGACCTGACTGATCTGGGGACACGACCGGCCCTGCCCTGGGGGGTCGACTATGCGACCATTCGCCGGCGATGAGCCCGTCCTGGCCCCTGATCGCGCTCAAGCGGCTGGCCAATCTGGTGCTGGTGCTGGTGGCCATGACCTTCGTCATCTTCGTGCTGCAGCAGGTGGCGCCTGGCGATCCGGCCAGGGCGGCCCTGGGCTTCACCGCCTCCAAGGCCTCGATCGACGCCGAGCGCAAGGCGCTCGAGCTGGACCAGCCGCTGCTGGTGCGGTTTGGCCACTATCTGCTGCGCCTGGCCAACGGCGACCTGGGCGTCTCAGCCCATACGCACAATCCCGTCGCCGCCGACATCGCCCATTTCGCGCCGGCCTCGGTCGAGCTGATGGGCGCGGCGCTGGCCTTGGGCGTTTGCCTGGGCGTCGCCGTGGCCCTGATCCCCATCCTCTATCCCCGCTTCCGGTTCCTGCGCTGGATCCTGATCGCGGTGGCCTCAGCGCCGATCTTCCTGACCGCCCTGCTGCTGTCGCTGGTGTTTTGGTACTGGCTGGGCTGGCTGCCGGGGGGCGGGCGGGTGACGCCGGACGTCTACCAGCCGGGTCCAACCCACCTGATGGTGCTTGACGGCCTGTTGACCGGCCATTTGGGGCTGAGCTGGAACGCCTTGCAGCATCTGGCCCTGCCAGCCTTGACCCTGGCCCTGCCGGTAGCCGTGTCGATTGGCCGAACGCTGGAGTCCAGCCTGACGGTGGTGCTGCGCCAGGGCTATATCCGCACGGCCCGCGCCAAGGGTTTGCCCGACGCGGTGATCCTGCGCCGCCACGCCCTGCGTAACGCCGCTGGCGCGCCGCTGTCGATGTTCGGACTCCAGTTCGCCCTGATGTTCACCAACCTGTTGATCGTCGAGCTGATCTTCTCCTGGCCAGGCCTTGGCTACTACCTGGTCCAGTCTTTCGCCGCCTCCGACCTGCCGGCGGTGCTGGGGGTGGCGCTGGTGTTCGCCGTCGCCTACCTGCTGCTGACCAGCTTGATCGAGGCGGCCCAGGGCTGGCTCGATCCGCGGCTCCGGAGGCGGTGATGGGTGAGGCGAGAGGCGCCGCCGCCGTCTCAATAGCCTATCGCACAGCCGTCCTTGCGCGGGTCGGAGGCGCCGGTGAGCACCCCGCTCTCCCAGTCGATCCACACCATCTGGGCTCCGCCGATCGGCCGGGCGGCCGGCAGGATGTCAAAGCCCCGCGCCCGCAGGCCCTCTACGGTCGCGGCTGGGATGCCGCGTTCGACCTCAAGGGTCCGGCTTCCGGGCAGCGGAAACAGCCGCGGCTGGTCGATGGCGGCTTGGGGCTCCAGGCCATAGTCCAGCAGCCGGGTCAGCAAATGGACCTGGCCCATCGGCTGGTAGTGGGCGCCCATCACCCCGAAGGGGGCCGCCACCCGGCCGTCCTTGACCAGCATGCCGGGCATGATGGTGTGCAGCGGCCGCTTGCCGCCCGCCAGTTCATTGGGATGGCCGGCCCTCAGCGAAAAGCCCTGGCCGCGGTTGTGGAACAGTACGCCCGATTGGGGGGCCAGGATGCCGCTACCGAACTGGTTGAACAGCGAGTTGATGAAGCTCACCGCATTTCGGTCCTTGTCGACCACGGCGATATAGACGGTGTCGGCGTGGGGATGTGGTGGGGCGATCGGCGCGATGTCGGCCGCCCGCTGAGGGTCGATCCGCGCGCGCAAGGCGTCGGCGAGGGCCGACGACAGCAGCCAATCGACGGGGACCTCGCCAAAGCGCGGATCGGCGACCCAAAGGTCGCGCAGGGCGTAGGCCTGGCGGGCGGCCTCGATCTCCAGATGCAGCCGCTCGGCCGAGGTCGGGGGCGCGTCATGCGGCAGACCCGCGAGGATGTTCAGCATCATCAGGGCGACGATGGCGTGGTTGTTCGGCGCCGGCTCATAGATGTCGTAGCCCCGATAGGAGCCCTTGATCGGCGCGGTGAACTCACCCGCGGCGACGGCGAAATCGTCCAGGGTGTGCATGCCGCCCAGGCCTCGCAAGGTGTCCACCATGTCAGCGGCGATCTCACCCTGATAGAAGGCGCGCGGTCCGTCGGCCGCGATGGCCGACAGGGTCTGGGCCAGGGCCGGTTGGCGATGCAGGCCGCCCTCGCGCGGCGGCGCGCCGCCCGGCAGGAACACGGCGGCGGTGTTGGGGTCGCCGGCCAACAGCCCCCGCTGATCGCACCATTCGGCGTGCACGCGGGCGGCGACGGGATAGCCGTCCTGGGCCAGGGCGATGGCCGGCTGCAGCACCTCGGCCAGGCTCATGCGGCCGTGACGACCGATCAGCTGGCTCCAGGCGTCGACGGCGCCGGGGATGGTCACCGCATGTGGCGACTGACGCGGGACCTCGCTGAGGCCCTGATCGCGCAACGCCGCGGCGCTGGCGGCCATAGGCGCGCGGCCCGATCCGTTGAAGGCGGAGATCGCGTCGCCGCCGCCTGGCGCATAGAGGGCGAAGCAGTCGCCGCCGACGCCGGTCGAGCCCGGTTCGACCACGCCCTGCACCGCGCAGGCGCCGACCGCCGCGTCCATCGCCGTGCCGCCAGCCTTCAGGATGTCGATCGCCGCCAGGCTGGACAGCGGATGCGAGGTCGCCGCCATGCCATGGGTGGACATCACCGCCGACCGCCCCGGCGCCTGGAAATCTCTCAACGGACCCGCTCCCGCCTGACGTTGCAATACTCTGGCCGTCGATTGATAGGTCTATGGGGTCAATGCTGTCAACATAATTCAACATATATCCGAATATATCGAAAGACAGCGACATGATATTACAGTCATCACCTGAAACATGCCACTTTGGTTATTTTGATGGGTCGGAAAAAGCTGTTGAACAGGTGGAATCTGGCGACTCTATTACGATAGAAACTGTCTCAGGCGGCCTCGGTGACCTGCCGGCGGAGGGCTTCAATATCCTGCCGGAGCATCTGGCGATCTGCGACGCCCTGCGCCCGTCGCCTGGGCCGCATATCCTGACCGGTCCCATCGCGGTCGAGGGCGCACAGCCAGGCGATGTGCTGGAGGTGCGGATCGAGGCGGTTGATCTGCGCCAGGACTGGGGATGGACGGTGATCCGCCCCGGGCGCGGAACCCTGCCGGAAGACTTCCCGCAAGGCCGGTTGTGGCACAGCCGGATCGATATCGCCCGGCGTGAGGCGATCCTGCCCTGGGGCGCGCCGCTCAAGCTGGCGCCCTTCTTCGGCATCATGGGCGTGGCCCCGGCGCCCGAGCGCGGCCGGATCGGCTCGATCGAGCCGGGCGCCCATGGCGGCAACATCGACCTGAAGGAGTTGGTCGCGGGAACGACCCTCTATCTGCCGGTCTGGGCGGCGGGCGCGCTGTTCTCCGTTGGCGATGGCCATGCCGTGCAGGGCGACGGCGAGGTCTGCCTGACCGCGCTGGAGACCGCCCTGACCGGCCGCTTCACCCTGATCCTGCGTAAGGACCTGAGCCTGTCCCTGCCCATCGCGCAGACCCCGACCCATCTGATCACCCTGGGCTTCGACGCCGACCTAGATGTGGCCGCCAAGATCGCCCTGCGTGCGATGATCGCCCAGATCCAGGCGCGCACCCCGCGCACCGCTCAGGAGGCCTATATGCTGTGCTCCCTGGCCGCCGATCTGCGTGTGACCCAGCTGGTCGATGGGGAAAAAGGCGTTCACGTGATGCTGGCGCGCGAGTGGGTGGAGGACTAAGGCGCTGACATGCAGGCTTGCAAGCGCCTGTCGAAGGCGCTGCGCCGCTGCTATATAGTCGCCCAAGCCAAGGAGTGAGCCATGGTCGCTAACACCGCCGCCGACGCGCTCGCGCGGTTCTTGAACGCCACCCCGGACGTCGCCCCCAATACGGCCGGGCCGGGCGAACTGATCGACCGTCTCGGCCGCGCGCTCCTACCGGCGGGCGAGCAGGGCCTGCCGCTGGCCGAGGCGATGGTCTCGTCCAATCTGCAGCGCGCGGACTTCCTCAACGCATTGTCCGCCGCCACCGGCGCCGGCCTGGTGGAGACCGTAGACAATGCGGGCGTGCAGACGCTTCGATTGACGGTTTCCGGTAGAAGTCTATACTGAAGACGCTCAGATGAGGGTGCGATGGGGGCGATTGGGGGCATTGGCTTCGCGGCGCTGATCGCCGGCCTGGTCGCCTATATCGAGCTGCTCGCCCGATACCGTGACGACCCGATCCGGGCGCTGCGCAGCGCCCCCGCCGCGCTCTATGGTCTGATCAACGCTGGGACGGGCGCCCTGGCGGCTTGGTGGCTTTGCGCGTTTTCGCCCAGCTTGGTGGCGGCGTCCAGCACGGGGACGCCGCTTGTCATCGACGGGGTCAAGCTGGCCATCGTCGCCGGTTTCGGATCGCTCGCCGTGCTTCGCACCAGCCTGCTCAAGCTTAGAACCAGCAGCGGTGACGACATCTCAGTCGGGCCGGCGGTGATCATCGACCAGCTGATGACGGTGATCGACCGCAGCGTCGACCGTCATCTGGCCGAACATCGCTCCGCCGTCGCCGCCGAATTGGCCGCCAGGTTCAATTTCGACACCCAGGCCGCGTCGCTGGTCTCGCTCTGCCTGGTGCTGCTGCAAAACCCCAGCCCGACCGACGAACAACAGATCACCTCGGTGATGCGTTCGCTGATCGGGCGCAACGACCTGACCGCCGGAGTCAAGGCGATGAGCCTATTGCTCACCTTGGTCAACCTGGTCGGCGAAAAGGTCCTGCGCCGCGCTGTCGGCGCCCTGACGCCCGCCGTGGCCAAGGCGACCTGACAGATCGTGTCGAACGGGCTCGTGTGTGACACAGATAACAGCCGCGACAATGCTCAGAACTCCAAGGATCAGACCATGACGAAAGCGGCCGAGCGCCGGGACCCGCCCGCGTCCGAGCTCATCTCCAACCGGATCGCTGAGCTGGGGGACTGGCGCGGAGAGACGCTCAGCCGGATGCGCCAGCTGATTCACGCGGCGGATCCGCAGGTCGTCGAGGAATGGAAGTGGCGGGGCGTGCCGGTCTGGTCGCACGACGGCGTCATCTGCACCGGCGAAACCTACAAGGCGGTGGTCAAGCTCACCTTCGCCAAGGGCGCGTCACTGGAGGACCCGGCGGGTCTGTTCAATTCCAGCTTGGATGGAAACGTGCGCCGGGCGATCGACATCCACGAAGGTGGCCTTATCGATGCGTCCGCCTTCCAGGCGCTGGTGCGCTCGGCCATAGACCTCAACCGCGCGGCGAAGGCGAAGTCCGCCAAGAAGGCCAAGGCCTAGCTAAGCCACCCCCGCCTCGATCGCCAGCCGCACCAGGTCGGCGGTGCGTGAGACGCCGAGCTTGGTCTTGATCTGGGTGCAGATATTGGCCGCTGTCTTATAGGCCACGCCCAGATCGGCGGCGATCTCGGTCAGGCTCTTGCCCTTGGCCAGCAGGCGCATGATCTCGATCTCGCGCGGGGCCAGCTGGCCGATCGACTGGTCGCCGGCGGCGCCGCGCCAGGCCAGGGCCTGGGCGATCTCGGCCTCGACATAGCGGCCGCCGGCCAGCACCTTGCGAACGGCGGTGAGCAGTTCGTCGGGCGCCGCATTCTTGCTGACATAGCCCAAGGCCCCGGCCTCCAGGGCGCGGGCGGCGTAGAGCGGCTCGGCGTGCATGCTCAACACCAGCACCCGCGTCGCCGGCGCCGTCGCCAGGATGCGTCGCATCAGCTCGACCCCGCCCAGGCCGGGCAGGTTCAGGTCCAAGATCACCAGATCGAAGACGCGTCCGCGCAGGGTTTCGATCGCCGCGGCGCCGTCCGCCGCCTCGAACACCAGGGCGCTGGACGAGGCCTCCAGCAGCCGACGCAGTCCGTCGCGAACGATGGCGTGGTCATCGACCAGCAGGATGTTCATGTCGCTCCCCCTTGCAGCGGCGCCCAGGCGGTGACGGTCCAGCCCCGCAGGGCCCCGCGGTCGATGGTCAGGTCTCCGCCCGCCGCCTCGATCCGTTCGCGCATGCCGACCAGGCCGAAACGGGGCCGGCCGTCGGCGGGCTCGCGTCCGGCGCCGTCGTCGGCCACCTCGATCCGCAGCCGCTCCCCCTCGATGCCGAGCGCGACATCGATCCGGCTCGGCCGGCCATGGCGGACGGCGTTGCTAAGCCCCTCCTGCACCACCCGATAGGCGACCTCCTGCAGCGTCTCCGACAGCGCCGCCTCGTCGACCGCCAGACTGACCCCGAAGGTCACATCGCCGCTGCGCGCGCGCCAGAATTCGACCAGATCCTCGATCGCCGCGCAAAAGCCCAGTTCGGTCAAGCGCGTCGGCCGCAGCCGGGTCAGCAAGTCGCGCACCTGGCGTTGCATCCGCGCCACCGCCGCCTGGATCGAACGGACGTGGCTCAGGGCCTCGTCGCGGCGGCCCGCTCCGATGGCCTGACCCAGCATGGCCGCGTCGATATTGGCGGCGAACAGGTGCGGCCCGATCTCGTCGTGCAGGTCGCGGGCCAGCTCGGCCCGCTCCTCGTCCTGCAGCGTCAGCATCTGCTCCTCCAGCAGTCGCGTGCGCCGCCGCATCGCTGACAGCTCTTCGGCCATCTTGTTGAAGCTCTGGCTCAGCCGGGCCAACTCCTTGGGACCGCGGATCGCCACCCGCGCGCCATAGTCCCCAGCGCCGACCTGGGCCAGGGCGGCGACCAGCGCGCCCAGCGGCCTCAGGGCTCGGCCAATGGTCGCATAGACCAGGGCCATGCCAAAGGCGCAGGCGGCCAGCAGCACCAGCCCGGCATGGACCGACAGCCGCCACGCGTCGGCGATATCGTCGCCGGCCAGGGGCGATAGGGCGATGCTGATCGTTCCCCTCGGGGCCACCGGCGCCGGAATCAGCACGCCCGCCAGATGCGGTTCCAGGATGGCGGTGAACCAGCCCGGCGGCTGGGTGTCGCTGCGATAGGGAACCGAGGCGATCTGAGCCCCCTGTGGTGTGATCAGGGTGGCGCAGACGTGGCGATTGCCGTCGAAGGTGTCGATCAGCTGGCGCAGATCGCGATTGGCGTGGTCGGAGCGCGGCAGATCCTCAAAGGCGCTGGCCACCGTCTGGCGACCGCCGAGCATCGCCGCGGCCAACTCCTCACGCAGGGTATGGCGCACGTCCCACAGGGCGAACATCACCCCGGCCGCGGCGCCGATGAGCAGCACGGCGGCGATGGCGGTCAGGACACGCAGTCGCAGCGACATCGACCCTCGCTCGTTCAGCCGGGAAAGCTAAGCCCCGGAACCGGCCACGCTCCAACCGATTCCCTCCATCCGCCACGGAATTTAGCCGGTTATCCCCAATCGGGAAAAATTCCCGACCGGATCGGGAAGGCCGCCCCTCGCTCGTCCGCCCGCCTTTGGGCTAAAGCCGCGCGTGGTTTGCGGCCTTGCATCAGGGGATTGGTATTGCGCTTAGGGATTTCGAAGGCGACCTTGGCTATGGGCGTGCTGGGCTGCGTCGCGGGTCTGGGCGCGGGCGGCCTGGCCCGGGCGCAAGGCGAGGCCGGAACGCCGGCAGGCGAAACCCAAAAGTCGCCGTCCCCAACCTCGGACATCGTGGTCACCGCCCGCCGCCTGGCGGTCGCCCGCGCCTCGATCCAACCCCAGGTCGGCGCCTCGACCTACACCATGAACGCCCAGGCGATCGCGGCCCTGCCCGGCGGCGACAACACCCAGCTCAGCCAGGTGGTGTTGCAGGCCCCCGGCGTGGCCCAGGACTCCTTTGGCCAGCTGCATGTGCGCGGCGAGCACAATGGCCTGCAGTACCGGCTGAACGGGGTGATCCTGCCCGAGGGGCTCAGCGTGTTCGGCCAGGCGCTCAATCCCAAACTGGCCAACCAGGTGCAGCTGATCACCGGCGCCTTGCCGGCCGAATATGGCCTTCGCACCGCCGGGGTGATCGACATCAGCACCAAAAGCACCTTCGTCGACGCGGGCTCGGCGACGCTCTATGGCGGCGGCCACCAGACCTTTCAACCCAGCGCCGAGTATGGCGGCAACGCCGGCCCGCTGAACTATTTCGTCTCGCTCAGCTATCTGCACAGCGACCTGGGCGTGGAGTCGCCGGACGGCCGCTCCGACCCGCTGCATGACCACACCGATCAGTTCCAGGGCTTCGGCTATGTGGAGGACATCATTGATCCCGATAGCAAGGTCTCGGCGATCGTCGGCTCGTCGATCGAGCGGTTCCAGATCCCCGATCTCGTCGGGCTCCAGCCGACGTTGGGCCTCGATGACGGCGGCCAGACGTCCGATCCGAGCAACCGGCTGAACGAGAACCAGCGTGAGGTGACCCATTATGGCGTGGTCAGCTATCTGCACACCACCGACCGTCTGACCACCCAGGTCTCGCTGTTTTCGCGCTATTCGACCCTGGACTTCACCCCCGACGTGCTGGGCGACATCCTCTATGACGGGATCGCCCAGACCGCCGCAAAATCCGACACCGCCGGCGGCCTGCAGGCCGAGGGGGTCTATCATCTGACGGCCGCCCACACCCTGCGCGCCGGGCTGATCGCGCAGATCGACCATTCGACCAGCAAGACCACCTCCCAGGTGATGGCCATCGACAACAATCCCGCCTCGCCGAGCTTTGGCCAGCAGCTGGGCGACCAGCCGACCACCATCATCGACGACGGGCAAAAGACCTCGGAGACCTACAGCGTCTATCTGCAGGACGAGTGGAAGCTGGCCTCCAACCTGACCTTCAACTACGGCCTGCGCTATGACCAGTTCCAGAGCTATCGCAACGAGAACCAGCTGAGCCCTCGCGCCAACCTGGTCTGGCTGCCGCGGAGCGGAACCACCGTCCACATCGGCTATTCGCGCTATTTCTCGCCGCCGCCGTTCGAGCTGGTCGCCGGCCAGACGGTCGGCAAGTTCACCGCCCTGAACGGAAACCCGCTGGTCACCACCAGCGCCGCCGCCCCGGTGACCGCCGACACCACCCCCTATGCCGAGCGGGCGAACTACTATGACGTCGGCGCCGAACAGACGGTGATCAAGGGCCTGACCGTCGGCCTCGACACCTATTACAAGACCTCCTACCACCTGATCGACGAGGGCCAGTTCGGCGCCCCGATCATCCTGACCCCGTTCAACTATCGCGACGGGATTCAGTACGGGATCGAATTCACCGGCAGCTATCAGCGCGGGCCGCTGTCGACCTATCTGAACGTCGGCTACGAGCGCGCCGTCGGGCGCGACATCGACTCCTCGCAGTTCAACTTCACCCAGCCGGAGCTGGATTACATCGCCGGCCACTACATCGCCCTGGACCATGACCAGAAGTTCAGCGGCTCGGCCGGAATCTCCTATCTGTGGCATGGGACGCGCGGCAGCCTGGACCTGATCTATGGCGCCGGCCTGCGCGCCGACGCGCCGCTCGCCATGCCGATCAGCACCCCGGACGGGCCGCTGGACGGCGTGCCCAACGGCGACGAACTGGCCCCCTACACCCAGGTCAATCTGGGCCTGTCGCACAGCTTCAACAAGGTCGCCACCGGGCCCTACGACGTGCGGCTGGATGTGATCAACCTGTTCGACGACCGCTACGAAATCCGCAACGGCACAGGCGTCGGCGTCGGCGCCCCGCAGTTCGGTCCGCGGCGCGGGGTGTTCGTAGGGGTGACCAAGGTGTTTTAACTGATTTAGTTCAGATAATACGTCAGAATAATTCCGCTCATCCCCGCGAAAGCGGGGACCCAGGCGTTTTATTTCATAGTCTCACTCAAAGAAAAAAACCTGGCTCCCCGCTTTCGCGGAGATGAGCGGGCGTTTATATTCAACCAATACATGGGGGGCCTATGAAGCGAGTCTATATCGCCGCGATTCTGGGCCTCGCCGCACTCTTAACAGGAGAAGCTCCCAAAGCATCAGCCGAGCCAACCCAATGCCACGTGGCTCATGCCCGATATTCAATCTACGTGGAAAACGATCTCCTTTGGGTCATCGGAAGCAAGCATCTTTTGATGGTCGTCATTGACGGCCTGGACAAGGAACTTGACGCCCGTGGTTGGGAGTCGACCGTCGTCTATGGCGACTTCACCCTCTGCGCGAGGCCGACGACCGATGCGCGACAGCTGACCAACCGGGACCGTGTCCGGGTGACGGGCTACTCCAATCTCAGATACGCGCGTCGCTAGCTCATCCACCCCACCACCACGTCCGAAAACCGCGAGACAACCCCCACGTCCCGCGCGATCATGCGCCCATGGACCTCGATCACGACGCCTGCTACCGCGCCATCGCCACCCGCGACGCCCGTTTTGACGGGCGGCTGTTCACGGGCGTCAAGACCACGGGCGTCTATTGCCGCCCGATCTGTCCGGCCCGCACCCCGCGCAGCGAGAACGTCACCTTCTTCGCCTCGGCCGCCGCGGCCCAGGCGGCGGGGTATCGGCCCTGTCTGCGCTGCCGGCCGGAGACCTCGCCCGATCTGGCCGCCTGGCGGGGGACGTCGAACACCGTCTCGCGGGCCCTGGCCCTGATCGAGAGCGGGGCGCTGGACGCCGCCGATGTCGAGGCCCTGGCCGATCGGCTGGGGGTGGGCGAGCGTCAGCTGCGGCGGTTGTTTCGCCAGCACCTGGGCGCCTCGCCGGTGGCGGTGGCCCAGACCCGCCGGGTGCTGCTGGCCAAGCAGCTGATCCACGAGACCGCCCTGCCGATGGGCGAGGTGGCCCTGGCCGCCGGCTTTGGCAGCATCCGCCGGTTCAACGAGACCTTCCAGGCCCTGTATGCCCGTCCGCCCGGCGCGCTGCGGCGCGGCGCGTCGTCGGAAGCGCCGGTCCAGGTCGGCGAGGCCCTGACCCTGAAACTGGCCTATCGCGCCCCCTATGACTGGGAGGCGATGCTCGGCTTCCTCGCCGCCCGGGCCATTCCGGGGGTCGAGGCGGTCGCAGGCGGCGCCTACGCCCGCACCATTGCGCTAAAGGACGATCGCGGCCTGGTCCGCGCCCGGCCGGTCGGCGGCGACCGGCTCGCGGTGGAGATCTGGTTTCCCCGCCTGGCCGCCCTGCCGACGATCATCGCCCGGCTGCGCGGCCTGTTCGACCTGGCCGCCGACCCGATCGCCATCGGCGCGCATCTGGGCCGCGACCCCGCCCTCGCGCCCCTGGTCGCCGCGCGACCCGGGCTGCGCGTGCCCGGGGCCTGGGACGGGCTGGAGCTGGCTGTCCGCGCCATCCTCGGCCAGCAGATCACCGTCGCCGCCGCCACCGCCCTGGCCGGCAAGCTGGTCGCCGCCCATGGCGAGCCCTTGCCGCCCGCGCTCGCCGACCAGACCCTCGGCCTGACCCACGTCTTCCCCTCGGCCGCAACGCTCGCCGCCTCCGATCTGGCGAGCCTCGGCATGCCCAGAGCGCGCGCTATGGCCTTGTCTGGCGTCGCCGCGGCGAGTCTCACCGACCCCTTGCTGTTTTCCGCCCGCCGCAGCCTGGACGAGGCGATCGCGCGGCTGAAGGCCCTGCCGGGCATCGGCGAATGGACCGCGCAATACATCGCCATGCGCCAGCTGCGCGAGCCGGACGCCTTTCCCCATGGCGACATCGGCCTGATGCGCGCGCTTGCCGGCGCCGATGGCCAAAGACCGTCCGCCGCCCAACTGCTTGACCGCGCCGAGGCCAGGCGGCCCTGGCGCGCCTACGCCGCCCTGCACCTGTGGGCCTCGCAGGCCCCGACCCAAACCCTGGAGCCCGCTCATGACCGCACCGCCGCCTGAACGCCTGTCGCTTGACCGCCTCGCCACCCCGATCGGGCAGGCCCTGATCGTCACCGACGAGGCCGGCCGCCTGCGCGCCTTCGACTTCGACGACCATGAGCCGCGGATGCTGCGTCTGCTGCGCCGCCACTATGGCGCCACCCCGCTGGTCGAGGGTCCCGCGCCAGCCAAGGTTCGGGACGCCTTCACCGCCTATTTCGCCGGCGACCTGCGCGCCCTGGACGACGTGGTCTGGGCCACCGCCGGCACCGAGTTCCAGCGCGCGGTGTGGGCCGCGCTCACCGACATCCCCATAGGCCAGACCTGCAGCTACGGCGCCCTGGCCGCCCGCATCGGCCGGCCCAGGGCGGTTCGCGCGGTGGGCCTGGCCAATGGGGCCAATCCGGTGGCGGTGATCGTGCCCTGCCACCGGGTGATCGGCGCCGACGGCTCGCTCACCGGCTATGGCGGCGGGATCGAGCGCAAGCGCTGGCTGCTGGCCCACGAGGCGGCGCATGCTTGACTTGCCAGGATGATTGGTCGGGCTAAACGCACGCCTGCAATTCCGCTCCTCCCGGCGAAGGCCGGGATGAGCGGGATATTGATAAACCCTGAAAATATAACAAACACCTTTGATGAAAACCTGCGCGGCGTTCTCTGTCCTACGTCATGCTGAGCCGGAGCGAAGCGACGAGTCGAAGCCTGTCCTGAGCGACGCCGCAGGCGGCGTCGAAGGGGCCGCACTCCGTTGCAGCCGCCTTGCGTGCTTCGACTCGCGCCAAGGGGCGCGGCTCAGCATGACGTAGGAAAAGTAGGCCTCAAAGGCGGTTAGTATGACGCCTCACGCCGCGTCCGCCAGCTTCTCGAAATTCAAACTCATCTCGAAATCGCCGAGCAGGTCGAGCAGCTCGTCGACATTGACCTTGGGGCGCGACGACTCGGGAAACCGGTAGCGCCAGAAGCTGATGATGTGCTGGATCGCGCCCAACCGCTCGCCTAGCTCATAGAACAGGCTGGGCGCATTGAGCAGGAATTCACGGAACGCCTTGGGCTGACCATTGATCGTCAGGTCGGCATAGGCGTCGTCATAGACCTTCAGGGTCAATCGCACGGTGCGGCAGGCGCTGTTGATCGACCTGATCAGTCGTTCGCGCACCGTTCCGATAAAGACCTGATCGTCCTCCGGCACCCGCCCGGTTGGCCGGATCGACTCGATCTCGGCGGTGACCGGCCGGATCTTCGGCAGCAGGTCGAGCAGGGTCCATTTGTAATAGAGAAAGCCCTTCCAGCAGAACACGCCTTCGTCGAAGGTCGCGCGGTCCATGCCCATGCCCATCCGCAGCGGCTCAAGCTCCTCGGCGCCGTCATTGGCCATGATCTTGGTGGCCAGCTTGGCGCTCATGTCGCCCATGCTGCCGATGGCGTCGTCGCAGGACATGCCGATCAGCGGGGCGACCTCCTTGCGGACGAACTGGAACATCCGTCCGGTGTCGGCGCTGGTGATATCGAAATAGCAGCGCGCCGGGCGAAAATCGGCCTTCTTCAGCCGCTCGCGCATCAGGAACGGATCAAGCGAAGGCAAGGTGTCAAGCGCCGTCATCAGGTCTTCATCGTAGCGGTTGCGTCCGTCGGTATGGCTGAACACCTCGGTCAGCACGTCGCGGTAGTTCTTCTGCCCGATGAAAAACGAGCGGGCGCCGGCGCGCAGGTTGGTGATGTCGATCGGCAGAATGATCTTGGTGGCGCTGGAGCGGGCGTCGCCGAACGCGTCTCGCTCATTGGCCCGCAGCCGATGCTTGACCACGATGCTGCGGTTGAGCACCGAGGTGCGAAAAAACGGCTGGGTCTTGTATTCCGGCAGATCGCCGCACTTCTCCCAAACCGCGATGAGGTTCAGCGTGCGCGCGGTCGAAGCGTTCGCCGGCAGGTTCGCCAGACTGCGAAATCTGGGTTCGCTCGAAGCCGCAAGCGGGATGGCGTCAGGAGTAGGCATTGAAAAACCGATGGGCTCGCAGGCGCTAGGGAGGCGGGACTTGAAACGGGAACTGGCGTGGTTAAGGCGGCGTCGACTCAGCGCCTTGGAGAATACTGAGCCGACATCAATCTATGCCTCAGTTTGCAATAAGAGCGTTAACAAGCGATGCTAGAGACTCCGGGCCGGTCAGCAAAACTGTATCCAATTTGACATTGTTCAGCGGGTCGGGGGCCCAGCGGCGGACCGCCAACCCGAGGTGCGTAAAATCGATCCGCTTGACCCGCGCGCTGCGGCGGGGTGGTTAGGGTCATGATTGGTCTGTCCAAAGCCCGTCTGATGGTCGTTGGCGGCGGCGCCTTGGGCGCCTGTACCGCTCTAGGTTTGATTCGCGCCGGCGCGCGGGTCACGCTGGTCGATTCCGCCCCGGCGACGCACAGCGCCTCCGGCGTCGCGGCGGGGATGCTGGCGCCGGCCTTTGAAAGCGTGCTCGATCCGCAGAGCGGCCTGAGCTTTGACCTGCTGCGCCGCGCCCGCGACCTTTGGACGCCGCTGGCGCAGGGACTGGGGGAGATCGGCCTGCATCGGGGGGGCGGGGTCTGGGTCGATCTGCCAGGATGTCCGCCGCGTCGCCAAACGATCGCTGAGGCCCTCGAGCGGATCGGCGCGCGCATCGCGCGGCCGCCGCCGCTGGCGCTTGATTCCGCGCTTGCGGCGACCGCGGTGTTCACGCCGGAGGAGGCGCGCCTTGAACCGCTCGCCACGCTTTCAGCCCTTGATCACGCCTTCCGCGCCGAAGGGGGCGAGGTGGTGCGGGCTCGGTTGGAGGCGATGGAGGGCGGCTGGGCGAGCCTGTCCGATGGTCGGCGCCTGGCGGCGGACGCCCTGGTCGTGGCGGCCGGGGCCCAGAGCGCGCATCTGGCCCCTGAGTTGGCGCAGCTGATCCCGATCAAGGGCCAGATCCTCAGCTATCCGGACCTGACCGTGCCAGTGGCCACGCCCGCCCTACGCTGCGCGCAGGGCTATGCGGTAGGCGGCGCCGATGGCCTCAAGGTAGGCGCGACCATGGAGGCGGGGGTCCGCGATCTGACGATCGATCCCGAGGTCACCGAGCGGCTGCACGCCCTGGCCGTTCGGCTCTATCCCGGCGCTGCGGCCCTGACGCCGAGGGCGGGCGTTGGGGTGCGCGCCGCCAGCGCCGACGGCCGGCCGCTGATCGGCCCTTCGGCGCGCGAGGGGGTGTGGATCGCCGCCGGCGCGCGCCGCAATGGCTGGCTCCTTGCGCCCTTGGCCGCGCAGATTATCGTCGCCGGCCTCCAGGGACACGAGGCCAACGACGACGCCGCCTTGCTTCACCCCCGCCGCAATGACGCCCGTCCGGCGACAGGGGCCGCGGCGATCAGCCGGGATTGAACCGGATCGGGATGCTGACCGCGGCGCCGTCCACCGGCCGACCATCCTCGGTGCGCGGGCTCATCTTGAAATAGGCCGACAGTTTCAGCGCCGCGGCGGCGAAGCCGTGGCCTACCGGCGTCTCGCTGACCACCTGACAGGCCAACGGCCGGCCGCCGGCGTTGACCGTGCAGCTGAGCACCGCCAGCCCGCCCAAATCGCCTTCCAACGCCGCGGACGGATAGAATCGCGCCATCTCGTCGGCGCTGGGCCGGCTGATCCAGCGTGGATCGGTGATCTGCGGGGGCGCGGGCGGGGTCGGCGGACCGACCGGCCCCATCACGGTCTCCGGCGCCAGCGCCTTGGGCGGATCCGCCGTCACCACCTCCGTCGGCTTCGGCGGCGCGGGGATCACCGTATCGATGTGGACGGGCGTCACCACCCGATGCAGCGGAATCGGCGGCGTCCTCACCGTCGGGTGCGGCGTCGGCGGCGGCTGCGGCGGCCAATTGGTCAGGGTGATCGTCGGCGGCTCGGGCGGGTCCACGACCAGGGTATGGCCCTCGATCTTCATCGCATAAACCCAGGCCAGCAGTCCCAGATGCAGGATCACCGACGCGGCGATCGCGACGGTGAGCATGGCGCGCGACCGCGGCCGCCCGCCGCCGCTCCCCATCGCCATATCGAAGCTAAGGCTGTTCGGGTTACGAGCGATCGCCATCATGGCGTGGTCCTCCCATGCGTGTTGGGCCCTCAGGCCAGGCTTGATGTTAGCCACGTGTGACCGAACCGCGCGATAGGCGGACTTCCCGACCGATCGGGAAAATCTTCCCGATCGCATTGGAATCATGGATAAGTTGTCGCAGGTGCGGGCGGTCGACTGACGCCGCCGCGCCCGGAACGACCCCTTCAGGCGCCCGCCCTGGCCAACATGGTTAATCGCCGATTAACCATGATTGGTCACCTTCTGGCCATGGCCGTAGAATCGATCAAGGGCGTCGTCGAGGTCGCCATCCAGCGCGCTTCGGCCGCCACCGGCGTGGACTTCAGCTTCCTGCTGGGCGCCGCTAAGCGCGAGAGCGGCTACAATCCCGCGGCCAAGGCCGGCTCGTCCTCCGCCGCCGGCCTGTTCCAGTTCGTCGAGCAGACCTGGATGGCCACGCTCAAGCAGCACGGCTCCAAATACGGCTACGCCCGCTACGCCGAGCTGATCCAGAAGTCCCCCGACGGCCGCTACTTCGTCAACGGCGCCGATGCGCGCAAGGCGGTGATGGACCTGCGGTTCGATCCGCACGCCGCCTCACTGATGGCGGGCGAGCTGACCTCCGACCATGCCGCCTATCTGCGCGGCCGGGTGGGCCGCGATCCGACCTCCGGCGAGCTCTACGCCGCGCATTTTCTCGGCGCCGAGGGATCGGCCAAGCTGATCGAGGCGGTGCGCGCCACCCCGTCGGCCCCGGCCGCCAGCCTGTTTCCCGACGCCGCCGCCTCCAATCCGACCATCTTCTATCACGGCGGCCGGCAGGCGACGGTCACCGAGCTCTACGCCAACCTGACCCGCGCCCAGAGCGCGGCGCCGATCCGCGATCAGATGGCGGCTCCGGCCGGCGCCGACGGCTTCCTGCAATACGCCTCCGCCCGCCGCCTCGACCGGATGCAGCAGGAGGAGGAGATGGTCGAGATGGTGCTGCGCGGCCCGCAGGAGCCTGACAGCCCGAGCGGCGGCGGGGGTGGTTCGACCGGCGTGGCGAACGCCATGTTCTCCGCCGACATGCTGAGGGTGCTGTCCGAGGCTCGGCACGGCAAGGGCGGGGCGGGGTAGCCGCTCCTGAGACGCGTCCGCTCTCAGGGCGGCCGCGCACGGCGCCACCAAAAAGACGCATGCTCACGCTCAAGGTTCAACGCAAGGGCGAACCTGGATCACCGCGGGGGGCGAGCGATGCGACGGCGGCGCGCGAGGTCCTGGGTGCTGGCGGGCGTCATCGCCGCCGGGGTCCAGGCGTTGCTGCTGCTGGTCATGATCGCGTCGGTCGGGAATGGCTCGGCGCCACGCGAACCGCGTGCCGTCCTTGTCGCCTTGTTCCGGCCTGGAGCCGTCTTGGTCAGGGACCAAACGGCCACTCGCGCCGCGCCGCGACACCCGCCGCCATCGCGTCAAGCCCGAGCTCAACCGCCGACCAAGACCCAGGTGACGGGGGCCCCGTCGCCGCCCGCTTCGGTCCAGTCCGCCGCGTCCTCATCCGCCGGCCAGGACCCCCGCGCTCCATCCGACGATCAGGGGCGCGCCGACCTAAGCGCCGTCCTCGAGCAGTTCAACAGGTGCGCGGCCCTCGACGAGGCGAACGGCTCGCTCGCGCAGCGAGAGGCGTGCCGCGCGAGTCGACAGCGCTGGGCCGCCGCAGCGCCCGCCGCCGAGCTGCGGCCGCATAACGCCGCGATGGCTGCGTCGCTGGCGCGCAGCGCCGCGGAAAACGAAAGGTTCCGCAAGGTCATGGAAGGCTCGATGGAGACGCCACAGTGCATAAAGGGAGAATGCTTAGGCTGGAATACGGGTCCGCACTAAGGCGGGGCGACACAATAGCGGGGACTTGGGGGTCGGGCGGCCGCCGGCCAAACCTACCGCGCGCCCGTCCCCCGCAGCGGCGGCGCCGGCTCCTGGCTCTGGGCGGCGGCGATGGCGCGGGCGACGGAGCTGACGGTGACCGGGCGGCGCAGGATCTGGTCGGCGCCGGCCTCGAGACAGGCGCGCGCCTCCTCGGGATCGCCTTCGATCAGGGTGATGACCGGGACCCGCGCGATCGGGCCGGACTGGGCGCGCAGGCCGCGGACGATGTCGGGGCCGTCCAGCCCGGGCATCCGCGCCGCCAGGAACACCAGGTCCACCTCGCAGATCCGCGCCAGCTCCAGGGCGCGTCGGCCGTCATGGGCGTGCAGCACCTGGTGTCCCAACTGCTCCAGCACCGCCCGCAACATGGCCACGCTCAGGCCGTTGTCATCGGCGGTCAGGATGCGGAGCGCCCGCACCTCGGTTGAAGCCTCGCCTGTCGGTGACGCGGCGGGGCTGACGGCCGCCCGCGCCGGGGGGGACGTGGCGTCGAAGGGCAGGTCGAAGCGGAAACAGCTGCCGACCCCTGGCGCGCTGTCGGCCGAGACCTCGCCGCCCATCAGTTCGGCCAGGCGCCGCGACAATGACAGGCCAAGGCCAGCGCCCGAGACGCCGGCGTCGGTTCGGGCGATCCGTTTGAAGGGCAAAAAGGCCTCGGCGATCTCGTCGGCGGACAGACCGGGTCCTGTGTCGGCGATCTCGAAGCGCAGACGCCGATCGCCCAGCCGCTCGGCGCGCACCTCGACACGGCCGCGGACGGTGTATTTGATCGCGTTGACGATCAGGTTGCCGAGGATCTGCCGGCATCGCGCGGGATCGCCGATCGCCGCGCCGGGGCCGGCGTCCAATCCTTCGTCCACGTGGACCGACAGTTCCAGCCCCTTGGTCGCAGCGAGGGTGCGATAGCCGGCGGCGACCTCTCGCAACATCTGGGCGGCGTCAAACCCGCAGGGCTCCAGCACCAGCCGGCCGGCCTCCGCCGACTCGGTGTCCAAGGTGGCGTTCAAGGCCTCGATCAAGTCGCGGGCCGAGCCGAGGGCCGCCGCCATCTGATCGCGCGAGGGTCCGCCTCGCCCGCCGGCCGTCGCCGCCGCGGCGAGCACGTGGGCGACGCCGGTCAGGCCGTTGCGAATCTCGTGCGACAGGGTGGCGATCAGGTCGGATTTCGAGCGGGCCAGGTCCTCGGCGCGGCTGAGCGAGCGGGCGCGCTCCTCGACCAGCCGCTCGTGCTCGGCGGCCAGATCGAACTGGCGGCGAAGCAGGCGATTGAAGATCAGCGACAGGGCCATGACCAGGGCCAGGGCGCCCAAGGCGACTTCACCCTGCGCTCGCGTCTGAGGCACGCAGAACAAGGCGAGCAGCGGCGCGGCGCAGGCGGCCGGCCCGGCGATCAGCAGGCTGGGCAAATAGGGGCAACAGAAGAACAGGCAGGCCGCGGCGCCGCCCACGGTCAACAGCTCCATGCCTTCACGCGCCGGTCCCGCCTCGACGGCTATGGCGGTGATCTGGGCGACCGCGCCCGCCCACAGCAGGGCGCCCAGTACGTGCGCGCGCGCCCGCGCCGGCAGGTTCTCGGCCAGGGACGGATCACGCCTGAACGCATCGACGACGCCATAGAACGCGGCCCAGTTGATGGCGAAGATCAGGAAGCTGGCCGTCATCCACACCCGATCGGGGGCGAAGGTGCAGGCCCAGGCGAAGATCGGCAAGGCGACCCCGAACAGCGCCAGGGCGTAGGGCAGCAGCGCAGCCTGGGCGTCGAGCGATTGACGCGTTATCTGATCGGCGGTGTCAGCGTCGCCCACCGACGCTTTCGCGGGCGAAGGGTTTGAAAACGCTGCTGACCGCCGCCACGCCATGCGCCGCTTTCGCCCTTCTGAGTTGAAAACACGTATCGGAGCGATGGTAATCCAACGACCTTGCCCCGCGATGAAGCGACGCGGTTAATGCGATGTTGAAAACAAGTAATCGTTAAGGCTGTTCACGCATGATGAGTCGGGGACAGAAGTCCCTAGACCTTGAGGGGGATAGCCACATGGCGACGACGCGGGCGGCCTTGACCGACGGCGACATCCGCATGCTGGTCAAGGGTGAAACGGCCGACTCGCGCGCCGCCGCCGCGCACAAGCTTTGCCGCCGCCTTGATCAACAGACGCTGAATGACGAGGACCGGGCCAAGGCGCAGGACATCCTGCGAATCATGGCCGGCGACGCCGCCGAACTGGTGCGTCGCGCCCTGGCCGTGACGCTGCGCGAATCGCCGCTGGTGCCGCATGACGTGGCCATGCAGCTGGCCCGCGACGTCGAGAGCATCGCCCTGCCGATCCTAAGCTTTTCGCCGGTGTTCACCGACGCCGATCTGGTCGACATCGTTCGGATCGGCGGCCCCGCGCGCCAGGTGGCCATCGCCAGCCGGCCCAAGCTGTCGGAGCGGGTCACCACCACCCTGGTCGAGCACGGGACCGAAAAGGCGGTGTCGACGGCCTGCGCCAATGACAACGCCCGATTCGCCGAACGCACCCTGCAGGCGGTGGTCGAGCGCTTCTCCAAGTCCGAGGCGGTGTTGGCCGCGGTGGTCTATCGCCGGGTGCTGCCGCTGTCGGTGACCGAAAAGCTGATCGCCGTGGTGGGCGACGAGCTGCGCGATCATCTGATCAATCACCAGGCCCTGCCGCCCGACATGGCCATTGAGATCGCCACCGGCAGCCGCGAGCGGGCGACGGTCGATCTGGTCGACCAGGCCGGCCGCGCGCCGGACGTGCGCGCCTTCACCCAGCATCTGCACGAGGCCGGCCGGCTGACGCCTTCGCTGTTGCTGCGCGGCCTGGTGCGCGGACACATCACCTTCTTCGAGTGGGGCCTGTCCCAGCTGTCAGGGGTCCCGCATCATCGCACCTGGTTGATGGTGCACGACGCCGGTCCGCTTGGCTTGCGCGCCATCTATGAACGCTCCGGCCTGCCAGCGCGGCTCTACCCGGCCTTCCGCGCCGGGGTCGACACCTATCACGCGATGGAGGCCGAGGGCGGCGAGATGGACGGGGCGCTGTTCCAGGAACGGCTGATCCAGCGCTTCCTGACCCAACCGCGCCTGGGTGGTCGCGAGGACATGGACTATCTGCTCGACAAGCTGGACCGCCTGCGCGGCCCCTCACGTCAGGCGGCCACCGCCGTCGCCGCCACCCTGCCCATAGAGCCGCCCCCGGAGGCGCAGAACTACTATATGGTCTGAGGCGGCGGTCAGGAACGTTTCTAGTCCGCTCATCCACGCGAAGGCGGGGAACCAGGGCCCCATCCGACCAAGCCCGCCGCGCTGGATCCCCTCCGTCGCAGCCTATCGGCTGCGACACCTCCCCTGCTTCGCGGGGGAGGAGAAGCGTCAATCCTATCAGGGCCAGGGATGACAGTCGAAACGCCTTATACCAGCTGGCGAAATGACCGACCCATCCGTCGCACCCGGGGCACGTCATGCTGAGCCGCGCCCCTTCGGCGCGAGTCGAAGCACGCAAGGATGTTGCGGCCGCCTGCGTCCCCTTCGACGCCGCCTGCGGCGTCGCTCAGGACAGGCTTCGACTCGTCGCTTCGCTCCGGCTCAGGATGACGAATAGTGAGTCAATATTTATGCGAGCTGGTATTACTTCGCCGCGACCGACAGCTTGAACACCGACACCTGCCGATAGGTCTGGCCCGGATCAAGGCGCACGCTGGGGAAGGACGGTTGATTGGGCGAGTTGGGGAAGTGCTGCGGCTCCAGCGCCACCCCGTCGCCCTGGCGATAGAGCACCTGATCGACGCCCAAGACATGCCCATCGAGGCCGTTGCCGGAATAGAGCTGCACCCCTGGCTCCGTGGTCCACAGCTCCATCACCCGGCCGCTGACCGGATCAGCCAGCCGGGCGGCGAAGTGCGGCTGGGTGGTGACTCCGGCGCGCAGCACGAAATTGTGGTCATAGCCGTGGCCGAACCTGATCTGCTGATCGGCCCCGTCGCGAACCCGCCTGCCGACCACGCGCGGCGTGCGAAAGTCGAACGGGCCGCCGGCCACCGGTCGCAGCTCTCCGGTTGGGATCAAGCCCGCATCGACCGGCAAATAGGTGTCGGCGGCGATGGTCAGGGTCTGGTCCAGCCCGCTGCGTCCCGACGGCGGCGAGGCCAGGTTGAAATAGCTGTGATTGGTCAGGTTGACCACGGTCGGCTTGTCGGTGGTCGCGGCATAGCGAATGGCCAGGTCGCCCTTTTCGTCCAGTGCATAGGTGACCGTGGTCTGCAAGGTTCCCGGATAGCCCTCTTCGCCGTCTGGACTGGTGCGGGTCAGGGTCACCTCGGCCGTCGGCCCGATCTTGATTGAGGCGATGGTCCACAGCTGGGCCGCGAAGCCGCCGGGGCCGCCGTGCAGGGTGTTGTTTCCATCGTTCTTGGTCAGGGGGTAGACGTGGCCGTCCAGGGTGAAGCTGGCGCCGGCGATGCGGTTGGCGTAGCGGCCGACCGTGGCCCCAAAATCCTGCGGCTTGGTCAGGTAGCCGGCCATGGTGGGATAGGACAGCAGCACCTCGGCGCGCACGCCGCGCCGGTCGGGCGCCACCAGGGACTGCAGCATCGCGCCCCAGGTGACCACCCGCGCTGAGACCCCGTGGTCATTGGTCAAGGTGACCGACTCGACGATGGTCCCATCGGGTAGGTGGTCAAACACCCCCCGGACAGCCTCGCCGGCCTGGGCGGCTGCGGGACACCACAGCGCCAGCAGCGCGGCGAGCGGCAGGCCAAGATTGCGCGTCTTCATGTTCGTCTCCCGCCAGGTCCCTGGATCGCACCCGTTCATCGCCGGGCGATAGATTGTCAATTCAAGCCGTCAGTGGCCTGACCGTCCCGCGCGTCAGCACGCTCGCTCGCGCCGGTCACGCCCTGCCTACGGCGCCGCGGCTCCGGTCTCGAGCTTGAACACCTGGTAGCTATGCGGGGCGACGGTCACCGCGAACCGCGTCTCGGGCCTGGCCAGATCCGCTCGGCGCGGGTGGGGATCGACGACCGGCGCCAGGGCAGGGACCGCCTCGCCGGTGGACAGGTCGCGCAGACGCCGCCCGGCGCCGGGCAGGGCGATGATCACCGGCTCGGGCGTCGCACGATAGGACTCAACGACAAACGCGTCATTGTCATAGGCGAACAAGGCGACCCGCGACTGGGACTCGATGCGAACCGGGAAGTCGGCCTGGATGTAGCGCTTGATCTGGGTGAGCACGCCCTGGGGCAGGTTATAGAGATCGCCCTGGTTTTCGGGGATGTTCAGCAGGTAGATCACGCCCTTGGAATAATGGTCCATCAGCACGATCGGAAATCCCTTGGCCGAGGCGACGCCGCGGATGATCGGCCAGCTGTCGTTGGTCCAGAACCTGATCTCCGGAAACAGAACGGGCGGATTGTCGTGCGCCGGATCGTTCAGCGGGGCCCCGGCGCCGGCGCCATAGCCGTTGATGAAGTCGTGGATGGCGGCGACGTTTCCCGTCGCCTTCCACTCGACGATGTCCTCAATCCCCTTGTCCTGCATCGCCTTCAGGAAGCCGGAGGTGATGACCACCGAATGGCCCGCCTGCAGCGAGGCCTTGATCTTGGCCACGATGTCCGGATCGAAGCTCGCCTCCTGGGTCAGCAACACCGTCTTGGCCTCGGCCGGATAGATCGGCGTCATCTCGATCGGCAGGCCGATATCGCCCAGGTAGTTCTGCAGGAAATCCTCGCCCGAGGACTGGTACGGCTTGTAGCTGGCGACGCCGATCGGGCCGCCCAAGGCGGCGAGATCGTCGTCGATCCTGGCCAGGGCCGCGCCGGCGATGCTGGCCCAGCCCGGTCCCAGGTCGCTGGGCGCCGAGGCGTGATAGCCGGCGAGCATCTTGTCCCAGCTGAAGCTGGTCGACAGTCCCGCCCAGGCCTCGCGGGTCCCGGCCGGCGCCGCCCGCGGACTGGCCATCGCCGTCCAGTTGAACAGGGTTATCTCCGGGGCCTTGGCCAGCAGCGTGTCCCACAGCTGCTCGGCATAGCGGTCGGCATAGGTTGAATCATAGGTGTCGACCCAGCCCCCTCCGCTCGCGCCAGGGCGGATGTGGCTGTAATAGCGAATGATCTCGTAGCTTTCGTACTGCTGCAAAAGCTGGTCGGTGATCTCCGGATCGCGGGTCTCGGTGCCAGCGTAGATCGAATCGAACAGCTTGGCTTCCTTGTCGAGATCAAAGCCCAGCCCCTGGAAGTGCTCGTACCAGTTCGGGTATTTGATGGTGATCTTGACGTTCGGATTGACCGCCCGCGCGGGGGCCAGGACCAGGTCGGCGGCGACTTCGCGCATGGTGTCGAGCCGGTACTGGGTCCAGCTGCGCGCGCCCTTCGCGGCGATGTCGGCGTCGCTCTTGGACGCGTAGAAGAAGAAATCGTCCATGATCACATGGTCGAAATGCCGCGCCGCCAGCTCCGCCGCCTGCTGGCACTCCGCCCGATCGGCGGGCAGCTGGTAGTCGAAGGTGCCGAATTGACCGCCCGCGCCGCCGGCCGCCAGGGTCATCCCGCCATAGACGGTGACGCCTTTCGCCTCAAATTCGTGCTTCACCGCCTCGATTTCGGCATCGGTGGCGAATTGATGGTCGCGGTAGACCTCGACATAGACCTTGTCGAACTTCACCTGGCTGGTGACCCGGGCGTATTCGCGGGCGAACACCGCCGGATCGGCCAGGCGCCGGGTCGCGTCGACCACCACATAGATCGATGTGCTGAAGGTCTTGTAGCGGGCCGCCGGCGCGGCCTGGGCCTGAGCCGGGCCGGCGGGTGGCGCCAGGGGCGCGATCAGCGCCAATAAAGCGGCGCAGAGCCGAACAACGTCAAGCCGACCCATGGCGACCTCCCTTTTGTTGTTTTTCGGTCAGGGTGAGGCTGGTTCGGCGCCAATGCAAGGGCGCGCAAACGCTTGTCAGCCCAGGACCGCGGCCCAAGGCGCGCGGGAGATGGGCCTGGGGCCAGCGGATGATCCCAGGCTCGCGCGCCGCCGGTCGACAAAGGCCGACGCGGCGGTCGCCGGTGCTCGACGGGCGCTCGCGTCAACCGGCCTCACGGTCCGGCCTTGATCGCCGGTTCAGCCTGCAATACCCTTATTGCGAGAATGACCATGGAAACACTCTACCGCTAAGCTTGGACCGTTTGTCCAATGCCGCCGCCTACGCCTAGCCGCTAGTCGATGGACAAAGCGTCGGGTACCGACGAAAAAAGCTAAGGCGCACAGTCGGTCAGCGACTGGCGCCAAGGCGCAGGGGGTTTTATTTGGTCTTCCCCCGCGCGAGATCCCTGGCGTTCGGGGGCGGCCTAGCATCGAACGGCATGGATATATGCTCTCAAGATTGAGATTTCCGCCGCGTGCGCCCGGTCGGCGCGCACCGTCTCGTCCCGGGCTGAGCCGTCTCGCGGCCTTGCTGGCGCTCGCCAGCGCCGCGCCGATCCTCAGCGCCTGTAAGATGGACGTGCTGGACCCGGCCGGCCCGATCGGCGCCCAGGAAAAGACCCTGATCATCGTCGCCACCGTGCTGATGCTGATCATCGTGGTGCCGGTGCTGGCGATGATCGTGGCCTTCACCTTGCGTTATCGCGCGGGCGACACCAAGCACACCTACGCCCCCGATTGGGAGCATTCCAACCAGATCGAGCTGGTGGTCTGGATCGTGCCCTGCCTGATCATCATCGCCCTGGGGGCGGTGACCTGGACCTCGACCCACCGGCTCGACCCCTACGCCAAGATCGAATCAACCACCAAGCCAATCGAGGTCGAGGTGGTCTCGCTGGACTGGAAGTGGCTGTTCATCTATCCCGAACAGCATGTGGCCAGCGTCAATGAGCTGGCCATGCCGGTCGGAACGCCGGTGCGTTTCCACCTGACCTCGGCGACGGTGATGAACTCGTTCTTCATTCCTCGCCTGGGCAGTCAGATCTATACGATGCCGGGGATGGAGACCAAGCTCAGCCTGATGGCCAGCCAGCCCGGCGTGTTCGACGGCATCTCCGCCAACTATAGCGGCGACGGCTTTTCGGACATGAAGTTCAAGACCGTGGCCCTCAGCGCCGGCGATTTCGCCAAGTGGGTGCAGGCCGCCCAGGGCTCGCACAACGCCCTGACCCTCGCCGCCTATCGCCAATTGGCCGCCCCCAGCGAGCGGTTGCCGGTCACCGCCTATGGCGATGTCGAGCCGACGCTCTATCACGACATCCTCAATGAGTGCGCCAACGGCGCCCAGTGCATGGATCAATCGATGAAGATGACCATGCTCGACCGCGCCGCGGGCGGCGCGCCGGCCCACTGTAATCCGCCCAAGTCGAAGGGTCTGTAAGACATGTCTTCAATGATGCTCGGCAAGCTGACCATGGCCGCCGTGCCGATGGACCAGCCCATTATCATGGGCGCCGTCGGGGGCATGGTCATCGGCGCGGTGACCGTGGTCGGACTGATCACCTACTTCAAACAGTGGGCCAACCTGTGGACCCATTGGCTGACCTCGGTCGACCACAAGAAGATCGGCGTGATGTATATCGTGCTGGGCATGGTCATGCTGCTGCGCGGCTTCGCCGACGCCCTGATGATGCGCTCGCAGCAGGCGCTGGCCTCGGCCGGGGGCGCCGGCTATCTGCCGCCGGAGCACTTCGACCAGATATTCACCGCCCACGGGGTGATCATGATCTTCTTCATGGCCATGCCCTTCGTCGTCGGCCTGATGAACGTGGCCGTGCCGCTGCAGATCGGGGCCCGCGACGTGGCCTTTCCGTTCCTCAACTCCCTCAGCCTGTGGCTGACCGTGGCTGGCGCGGTTCTGGTCAACATCTCGCTCGGCGTGGGCGAGTTCGCCCGCACTGGTTGGCTGGCCTATCCGCCCCTGTCGGAGCTGGCCTTCAGCCCCGGCGTCGGCGTTGACTACTATCTGTGGAGCCTGCAGATCTCCGGCGTCGGCACGCTGCTGGCCGGGCTGAACATGATCGTGACCATCCTGAAGATGCGCGCGCCGGGCATGACCCTGATGCGTATGCCGGTGTTCACCTGGACCTCGCTGTGCGCCAACATCCTGATCGTGGCGGCCTTCCCGATCCTGACCGTGACCCTCGGCATGCTGCTGCTCGACCGCTACCTCGGCATGCACTTCTTCACCAATGACGGCGGCGGCAACCCGATGATGTACGTCAACCTCATCTGGGCCTGGGGCCACCCGGAGGTCTACATCCTGATCCTGCCGTTGTTCGGCGTGTTCTCAGAGGTGGTCTCGACCTTCTCCGGCAAGCGGCTGTTCGGCTACACCTCGATGGTCTACGCCACCGTCTGCATCACCATCCTGTCGTTCGTGGTCTGGCTGCACCACTTCTTCACCATGGGGTCGGGGGCCAATGTGAACGCCTTCTTCGGCATCACCACGATGATCATCTCCATCCCCACCGGGGTGAAGATCTTCAACTGGCTGTTCACCATGTACCA
>Ga0302196_10000631_pt1 | contig 33898 bp, 33 predicted proteins | sample II_Bog_N1_3_FD_198794 | JGI IMG/M metagenome (GOLD analysis project Ga0302196, IMG submission 198794) | Peat permafrost microbial communities from Stordalen Mire near Abisko, Sweden - II_Bog_N1_3 | ecosystem: Environmental > Terrestrial > Soil > Wetlands > Peat | place: Sweden: Abisko...
GCGAGTAAGAAATCGTAGGGATCTTGCGAGATCAATCCGCGCCGTGGGCTCCATCGCGTAACGTGATGGGCGGTTCGTTACAACCTGGCGACCATATTGAGCATTTTCAAGGCGCACCCCGCCCACGCGGCCGGCGCGCGGCGCGCCACCGGTCCCGGCGCACCGCCTTGCGCCGGTCGCCCGCGCCCGCTACGCGATGCCCAGCGTCAGTTGCGGCGATTCGTCCCACTCGGCCGCGCGGTCGTCGGTCGGGTCGCGCGCACGCGCGACGTGCGGCGCCTCGGTCGGCATCCCGAGGTGCGCGAGGATGCGCTGCACAGGCTCGCGCTCCGTGATGATGGCGAGGACGCGAAGCCGGTCGTGGCACTTGGGACATTCGAGGACGTCCACCGAAAACGAACGACGCAGCAGTGTCGCCCAGTCCACGCGCCGCGTCGCAGCGTAGAGCAAGCCGCCCATCAGCCGGTCCCAATGGCGCACCGAGACAACATTCGGTGCGAGCGCGACGACGTCGCCAGCCCGCGCGGCCGAGCCGCTCGCTGCGAGGCGTCCGGGCGAGACGATCGTCACGAGAAATGGCGTGGGCGGCGTGGGCGCGGCGCTCGGGACCGGAACGTGCGTAGGCCCGGCGATCATCGCGGAGCCGCGCGCGGGACCACTCGTCTGGCCGCTGACCGTCGTTACACGAGAACGGACATCGGGCGCTCTCGTCTCGTCTAGCCGCAAGTCGCTCGGCACATCGCGGGGCCTAACCTCGGAGCACGCGCGCTCCCGCTCGCGCGGCTTGGGAACGATGTCGCGTCGCCATCCCGATCGCGGCGCGAGGACGCCGGCGAATCGCGTGAGCGGGTAACGCGGTGGCGCGATGATCGCCGAGAGCCGCGCCATGAATTCCATCGCGGTCATCACGCGATGCCGTCCGCGCCCCCGGCCGACGTACTTGAGGCGGTACGCGACGCGCCCGCCGGGTAGACGGCGCAGTCGCTCGAGCGACAGCGGTGGGCGCGCGCCGTAGCGACACAGTCGTTCGCGTCCGAGGTCGTCGCCCGCTTCGACGCGTACGTCCGCGTGGAGGTTGAACCCATCGCGTTCGACCACGATGGTCGCCTTGTCGGGGCGCTGCTCGTGGTCGTGCTCCCCGTCCACCTCCCGATCGCGCGGCAGCGTCGCGACGTTGCCACGTCCCATGGCGATGGCGGCGCATGCGTCGATCGCCGTCTGCGCGGGAGGCTCGTTCGATCGATCCTCCGCTGGCCGATCGTCGATGTACCCGCGGCGGCGCAGCCACGCGGCGCACCGGCGCTCCACTCGCGCGACGATCGCTTGAAGGTCGGCGAGGGTCGGCGCTGCGGTCGGGTGGAAAGAGATGCATCCGCTCGCGTCGCGCGCGAAGATGCCGTCGAGGACGACGACGTGGAAGTGCACGTTGAGGTTCAGGCTGCCGAACCTCTGCACGAACGTGACCGAGCCGCACTGGCCGTCTTCGAAGCCGTCCTTCTTCGCGCGCGTCCGGTAGCTCGCGAAGATCGCCTCGACAAACATGCGGCCCAGCGCGGTGAGCACGTCGGCCTTGAAGGCGGCGAGCCTGCGCAACTCGTACGGCAAGGACAACACGTACTGCCTCACGGGAACGTCGGGCAGGACCCGATCGACGAGATGGGCGGCCGTGTTCGCCATCCGCCGACCGCAGCAACTCGGGCAGATACTGCGACCGTGGCACGCGAAGGCGACGAGCAGGTCGTGCCCACAGGTGTCGCAGTGCGCGCGTGTGAAGCCCTGGCTGAAGTCGCCGCACGCCAAATATGCTCGCAGCTCCTTCTCAACGTAGCTGGGCAGGCCGCCCTCGTAGTTCTCGCGCGCGTAGGCGACGAACGATTCGAGGTTCTGGCGAACGAGGTGGTGGAGGGTCGTCTCCGTCGGCCGGCGAGGCAAGTATGCTGGCGCGAGGGACGCCACGATGCGCAGGGGCCCTCGCCGGACTCGTGCCAAGTCGTGGGCATGGAATTCCGCGAGCTTGCGGAGCGTAGGGGGTGGCACGGCCAGAATCGACGGTGGCCGCGGACAGAGGCATCACCCTGTGCGTCGCTCGAACCCCGCCAGCATGCGGGCGATCTGGGCCGCGAAGAACGGCCGCCCCGCGCGACTCACGAGCCCCGTGCGCGCGAGCGCCGCCGCGATGGAGCGCAGGCTGCGTCCCGCGCGCGCCAGCCTTCGCGCGCGCGCGATTGTCCGCTGTTCCTGCTCGAGCGCAACCAGGTGAACGCCGTCCGGGGCGAGGGTGAAGCCGTACGCGATGGACCCGACCCGCTCGCCGCGCGCTCGCTTCGCTTGGAGCGCAGCCCTTGTCCGTGCGCGGATCAGGGCGCGCTCGTACTCCGCGGCGCCGTCGACGATCGTACGCATGAACCCATCGGCGGGTGTGTCGCCGTTCCCGGTGCCATCGGCGGAGACGACACGCGCGCCGGCGCCTCTCGTCGCGCGCTCGACGCCGGCAGCGAGCACGACATCACGAGCGAGCCGATCTCGCTTCGCGACCACGAGGACGCCCGCGCCGTGGCGGGACACGCCAGCGAGCGCCGCGGAAAGCGCGGGACGCTTCTCGATAGGGAGGACGCTGCACACGCCCTGGTCCGTGTGCCACGCGGCGATCCGAATGCCCGCGCGCGCGGCCCAGGATCGAATGGCGGCGCGCTGGACCTCGGGCCCGAGCCGCTGCTCGTCCTTGCTCACGCGAATGTACGCCACTGCGATGCGTGGGTCTCCGAGTTGGGTGCGCTTGACCATGGCCGGCAACTACAGCCGCCGCCGCGCGCTGCGTTGACCGTCGCGCGTCGCGACGGCGTGCGGGATCATGCCGTGCGCGCCGCCCGCGCCTGGTCCGCTGCCTTGGGGATGTGCCCGTCATGCGCGACGAGAGCGTCCAGGCGCGGGTTCAAGGCGCCTCTCGTGGCCGTGGACCCAGGCAGGGGCGCGTCGTCGCGCGTGATCACTCCTCTCTTCTCTTCGCGAATCTTCGCGAAGGCTCCTTCGCGAAGAAGCTCCGGTTCGCGAGGGTCGCCTATTCACGCGAACGCCCCTTTCCTGTCCGCTCGGCAGCCCCGATCGCAGCGCTGTTGGGCCAAGGAGCGACTGCATCGCGATGCCCTTCGCGATGCCGACCGACGTCAGGGTGACCGCGATCCCGTTCCAGTCGTCTCAGCAACGACGCGACCCCCTTGCGAACACCTCCACCGCGACTCACCTTCGTTCCGAGGCGCTTACTCCGGCCTTCGGACGGGTCGTGCCCTCCGAGGACTCTCCGGCCGATGAGTAACGTTGCAACATCGCTTCCGCTGTTCGAATCGTCGAAGCGTCGCCTGCTCAAGACGCTGCACGTGCGCCGTTTCCAAGCGGGGCAGTGGGTAGGCGCTCCGCAGCGGTTCGAGGACGGGGAACTCGGTGACCGCGAGGCCGTGCGGGCGCGCTTTGGCGGCGGCCGGTACGAGGTGATCGCGCGCGACGGGTGCAAGATCGTGGGGCGCACGCGGTTTGTGGTCGACGGTCCGTCGTGTCCGCTTGGTGGAGAGGTGGCCCCCGCGGCGGTCGCCGCGGGGGGCGATGGGGAGCAACGGTTCGCGACCGCGACGGGCCAGCGGCAAGCGCTCGTGTTCCGGCTACTCGATGCGGGGGTCGACCTCGTCGAGGTGGTCGAGCGCACGGGTATCGAGGCGGCGGTCGTGAGGGCGATCTTCGACGAATGGAAGACGCCGCTCGGCGAGCGCGCGGCCATCGAGGCCCGCTGTCGGGAGCTTGCGGGCCGTCGCCATCAGGATCTCGAGAAGGAATGGGGGGCGTCGTGGACCAAGCGCGGCTCGTCCTCGGGGTGATGTTCGCGGCCGCGCGTATCCGGAACGAGACGGTGGGTCTCCTCCGGTTCGCAGGCGACGCGGGCGCGACCCGCGCCGGTGTCGAGATTGAGCACTCAGCGACGCCCAGCAAAGATCTTGCGATCGCTTGGTTCGACCGCGCGCAACGCCCCGGCGCGATAGAGAACGCCACGTACGCCGTGCGGTTCTTCAGGCGCGGCAAGAGCGTGGGGACGTACACGCTTCCAGCGGTGGTGAGGATGCCGGCGGCGACGGCGGACGAGGCAGCGTACGAAGATGCCGTGCGCGAGTCGAATGAGGAGCGGGACCGGCTTCGAACGGCCTACCGTTGCGGCCAGGCGCTCGCGGGAAGGAAACCGTGATGCCCTCGGCGATTGCCGCGGCGCGCGTGAGCGGGCTCGACGAGTTGTCCGAGTGGATCGCGCTGAGCGCGGCCAAGGGGGCCGACCGCTTCGAGTTGTGGAGCAAGGTCCGCGGCACCGAGCAGCAGCGCGCGCATGTCGCGGTGCAGACTGAGCCCTTCGAGATCGCCGACGAGCTGCTCACGTGCGTCGAGCGTGATGGCCGCACTGGGGCTGGGTGGGCCGCGTACGCGGTCTTCGCGTACCGGGGCAAGGAGAAGACGCCGAGCGAGCGGGCGTTCGTGTCGGCGCCGCCGAGCGCGATGATCCCCGTCGGTTTGCATGCAACCACGCCGTCGGCGTTCGCAGCGGGGGGGGCCGAGCCGACCATGGGACCGTCGCTCGCGCTGACAACGGTGCTCGAGACGATGCACCGGATGATCCAGGACGTGTTCGCGACGCTCCAGCGCGAGAACGCCCATCAGCGAAGCCTGAATGAGGCGATGATGCGAGCGTCGACGGGCCACTTCGACGCGCTGGCGAAGAGCTACGAGCGCGCGTTCGGCGACATGAAGGGCCGGCACGACGAGGCACTGCGTGAGGCGAACGAGCACCGCGCGAAACGGCGCTCCGCCGAAGACGACCTCGCTTCGATCGCAGACAAGTACAAGGAGATCCTCGACGTGAAGACCTCGGAGACAGTCGAGGCCGAGCGGCGCTCCAAGGTCACCTCGTTCGCGGCCGAGCAATTGAAGGTGCTGCTCCCCGTGATCCTCGCGAAGATCGCGGGAGCGCCGGTAGACGGGGAAGCAATCGGAGGCGCGGCCGCGGGGCAGCTCATCGATTCGCTGACGGAGGCGCAGAAAGCCGTCATCCTGGGCGCGCTGCGACCCGAGCAGAAAATCGCCCTCTGCGAGATGTTCCAGGCGCGAGCGCAGAGAGATCCTACGGCCAAGAAAAATGGCGTGCCTGCCTCGCCGATGGCGGCGGGCGATGTCTCGGCTTCGTCGTCGGCGCACACGCCGTCGCCGACGCAAGCGCCGTCGCCGACCGCGCCGGCGAACTCGCCGAGTGCTGTGGCTTCACCCGCAGCGTCGCCCGGAGCGAGCTTCACGCCCGAGGAGGAGCGCGACTTCGAGAGGATCATGCAGTGGACCGAGAGCCCGAAGCATCAAGCACGCTACGAGGCATGGCTTGAGCACAAGTTCGGCCAGGCCCAAGCGATCGACGCGCCGAAAGCGCCCGAGTCACCGAACGCACCGACAGTCGACACGAACGTGGCCTCCATGCCAGCGAAGACTTGAACGGCATGCCCCGCCCACCGCGCGCCAGAGGGATCGGACGGGGCGCGTCTTCGCGCGCCCCTGGGGCGCTCACCCGACGGCGTGATGGTGGCGCCAAGGCCTCCGCGCACCTCCCGGAACCCATTCGCTGCGCCTGGGAGGTCGCCCGAGGATTCTTCCGGGGCGAGATCCGGCTCTCGATAGGTTTGGTCCAGCCGTGCAGTGCCGAGGACGCCGAGGAGATCGCCGCCATCACCCTTGGATCCATTGCGGGCGCATGCGACATCCCGGACGACGCCATGGGCCGAATCTGCGCCGCGATTGAGCGGTTCGAAGACGATCCGCCCCGCGCCGTGGCCATGACCACGCCCGAGCAGAGCCTTGCAGCAGCGCTCCGAAGCATCCGGTGGTCGCCGCCGATGCTCGCGCTCTTCCGTTGCATTGCCGTCCACCGCGTCGCGCCGCGCCTCACGCTGGGCAATCCTAAGACCGGCGAGATCTGGGTGTCTTCCCCGGAGGATGCGGCCCTCGGGTGGATGCGCGGGTCAGGTGGCGAGCGGGCGGCCTTCCTGCTCCCGGCGCACGTTCTGCCTCGCCCCATTCTTGAAGCTGAGGAGCGGGAGCGGATCGCCCAAGCGCTCGCCAAGCTCTTGCTTCGTCCCGCGGTCGGGGTTGAATGACGGGCGACGAGCGGTCGTCCTACGCCCCCGGAGGAGCAACCTCGATGAACCTGCGCGCCGCCATCTACGCACGTCGTTCCAAGGAGGAAGACAAGACCGGAGCGGGCGTCGAGTCCGTCCCTCGGCAGATCGACTTCGCGCGGCGTGCAATCGCCGCCCTGGGCTGGACACTGAAAGAGACCCACGTCATCAGCGATGAGGTCTCGGGCGGGGAGATCCTACGCCGGCCGGGGCTGCAAGCATTGCGCGCGATGGCGGGCCGCGGGGAGTTCGACGTGATCGTCGTGCGCGACCTGGACCGCTTCGCCCGCTGCGAGCCCGCGAGACAGGCTGGCCTCCTGCAAGAGCTTGCTGACGTCGACGTGCGCCTCTGGGAGTACCAGGCCAGAGAGTTTGTGCGCCTGGACGGCGCCAACTTCATTGTGACCTCGGCGCGAATGATTTCCGCCGAGCAGGAGAAGCTCAAGGCGAGCACCCGGATCCGCGAGGCTCTGCACCTGCGAGCCGAGCAAGGGTACGCCGTAGGTCGCTCGATCTTCGGATTCGACCACCGCCGCGATGGACGCATCGTGCATCGCGTACGCAACGAAACTGAGATCGCGACCATCGTGCATGTGGGCGAAACAGCGGTCCGCCTGGGCAGCTTCAACGGCGCCGCGACGGCGCTCAACGCCGAGGGGGTCCTTGCGCCGGCGGGCGGGGCGTGGGACGCGCGGGCCGTCAAAGCGATCCTGACCCAGCCGGTCTATCGAGGTCAGATCGTCTACGGTCGAACGCGCAGCGTCTCCAAGAGGGGGATGAATCTCCGCGTCCCCGCCGCGGAGGAGCAGGTCCAACGTCATGCTCGTCCGGACCTTGCGATCTGGCCTGCCGATCTTCGGGAGAAGATCGACACGCTCATCGCCGGACGAACGAGAAATCACTCTCCGCTAGCGAAACGAACCCACCTCGCCTCGGGCTTCGTCAAGTGCGGGCTCTGCGGCACGGGCATCGTGACAACGGGTTCGCACGTATCAAACTCCGTGACCTACTGCTGCGACAGGATGAGGGCGCGCCGCTGCCCGGGCATCGGCTACCGCAACGAGCGCGCGGTCGACGAAGCCCTGCTCGCCTCGCTGGCTCCCCTTGTGACCGACGAGGTACTCGAGCGCGCCTGTGTGATCGCACGCGAGCATCTCGAGGCCGAGCAGCACGAGGACGCCCGCGCTTCCGAGGTCGAGCGCATTCGTCGTGAGCTTGCCACTGCGGAGCGTCGGTGCCGCAACATCGGCGACGCGCTCGCCGAAGCCGACGCCGCTCAGCGCCCCGATCTGATGGCCAGGCATCGCGAGGAGCTTCAGCGCCGAGAGGCCGTGAGGGGCGCTCTTGCCAACGCGGAGCGCGCGCGGCCGAGCGTGGACGCAGAAGATCTGATCGACCAGCTTCGGGCCCGAGTGACCGAGCTACGCGGCCTCATCGCACGGGGAGGCGCGGAGGCTCGAAGGGCGGTCGAGGCCATCTTGGGACAAGCTCGCTTCATCGCCCGACCCGTAGTCGTCGATGGAAGGAAGCGCTGGGACCTGCGGGCGCGCCTCGGAGGCGGGTATCTCTACCAGGCGGCGGGTGCGCCGCTCCCGAGGCTTTGCGCTCCTCAGAAGCGGATCGCCAAGGGGGATGATGCAGCATCGCACGTGGCGGCAGCTCAGAAGGCGCGCGCGGCGGGGATGGCGCTCAGCGTGATCACGCTGCTGGGAATCGCGGGCGAACGAAGCGACGAGCACGCGCGTGCGACGGCGCAGCTCGTGACCGAAATGGACCCGCAGTTCTTCGCGGCCCTGACCGTGACGGTCGTCCCCGGGACGCCTCTCGCCCAGCTACGGGCGAAGGGGCGCTTCGAGGTGCCCCCCGTCCTCGACCTGCTGCGCGAGCTCCGCACGCTGGTCGATCTCGCCCGCCCCACGGACGCGATCTTCCGGACCAATCACGCCTCGAACTACCTTCCGCTGGCCGGGCACCTGCCACGCGACCGGGCGCGGATCGTCGAGGTGATCGACGCAGCGCTCGACGGGAAGATCCGCCTTCGGGCGGAGGGGACACGCGGGCTATGAAAGGAAATCGTGGGCAGCGAGGGCGAGAAGACCGCTAGATTCCCCTTCGCGTGTCCTGCCGGCGAAGACCGACTCCGCCGCCATCCCCAGGAGGTTTCGTGATCATGATTCGACAGCGCACCGATTCGTCTTTCTTGAGGGCGTCCATCGTCGCCGCGTCCGTCGCGCTCGGCACGTTGGCCGTCGCATGCGGCGGTGAGGCTCCCGCGCCCGCATCGCCTCCGAGCGCGCCCCCGGCCGCCTCCGCTGTGGCTGCTGGCTCTGCCACCCCCGCCGCCCTACCCACGGCGTGGTCCGACGACATGCCGATGGATCAGAAGAAGGCGTTCATGAAGGCCAACGTGGCCCCGCGAATGGCGAAGGTGTTTCAGGGAATGAACGCGACGCACTTCGCCGACTTCGGCTGCAAGACCTGTCACGGTCCCGACTGGAAGGCGCCGAAGGACTTTCTCCCGAAGCTCTCGATGAAGGACGGCAAGATCACCGCCTTCGCCGACAAGCCGGAGGTCGCCAAGTTCATGGCCGAGAAGGTCGTGCCGGAGATGGCGTCCGCGCTCGGGGAGAAGCCGTACGACGCGGCGACGAAGAGCGGCTTCGGGTGCATGGGGTGCCACTCGATCGAGACGAAGTGAGCCCGCGCTCCTCTGGCGGCTACCGTAGGCGTGGCGGCGACATCCCACGATAGCCGCCCGAGCGAGCGCACTTATCTTCGAGGAGAGGGCGGCAGCGCGGGGTCAATCGCGCTACCTTGAGTGGTTAAACCCCCGCACGAAATTCGCGAGGAGAACCGCACGTGGACCCAATCTCCAAACCAGGCCACCGGCCCCCGCCGGTCATCACAGTCACCGAGCCCGATTCACCGAAGATCAGCGTAGCGCCGCTGTCCGGGCCGATCTCGGGCCGCATTTCGATCAAGAGCGTCCAGCCGATCGCGGCGAGCTTTCCCCCAGGCGAGATCGGGCACATCTCGGAGCACGCAGCGGCCCCCGTCCGCGCGATGCGAGCTCGGAGGCTGGCGGTCGCTGCTGCTCTGGCGACGCTCGTCGTCGGCGGTGCGGTCGCTGCGAGGATGCATGCGAGGACGCCGTCCCACAAGCTCACGCGCGACTCCGTCAACGGGCGCGCCGGACTGCGGACGACCCCGACCGGCGCCAACGAATTCTGGTCGCCAAGTCAGCCCCCCGCGTTCGTGCTCGACCCGTCGCTCGACCGCATGGGAGTGGACGCAAAGGCCGCGATCGTCGATGGCTTCACGACTTGGGACTCCGCCAAGGTTGGTTTGCCGCAGGCGACCTTTTCGATCTCGTCGACCGCCGGAGAGGCCGTCCAGGATGGCGTGAGCCGCATCGTCTATGCCCCGATCACCGTGGCCGGGTACGAGGATGCACTCGGGCTGACGATCTCGTATGCCGACGAGTCGACGGGACAGATCGGGGAGTCCGACGTCATCTTCAACTCCAAGTACAAGTTCGAAGTGTTCCCCGGGAACCTCAAGCCCGGCACGGCGTGCAACGGCAGCTACGACGTCCAGAACGTGGCCACGCACGAGACGGGGCACGTTTACGGTCTGGGCGAGGATATGGATGACACGACGACGACGATGTACGTGCATTCGTCGCCGTGCGAGACGACCAAGAGGGCGCTCACTGCGACCGATCATCAGGTGATGACGGCGCTCTATGCGCAGGTCGCGGCAGCGGCGTCATCTTCCTCCGCGGCGACGTCGTCGCAGACTCCGGCTGGCGGCTGCGGTGGCGCCACGGTTGCTCCGCGAGGCCCGAGCTCCGGAGGAGGCGCCGCGTGGCTCGTCGGCGCGCTCGCCGGATTGATCTGGCGAAGGCGCCGTCACGTTGCGACGTAGCTCGAGGTCGAGCGCGACATCGCTCGCAGTTCCTCGTCGTCCGGCTATTGATTCGCGGAGAACGTCCCGTTCGCGCTGAGCGAGCCGTCGGCGGACTGTGCGCTCCACGTTCCCGTTGCGCTCCCCGCCGCCATCGTGCCCGTCACGGTCGCCGTGATCTCTTGGCCGAGCAGGTTCTCCGTTTGCGTCCCCTGAACCTTTCCGCACGTCTGCGTGCCGTTGAAGCTCTGGGACGGAAGCGAAATGCCGCCAACGCTCGCCGATAGTTGGCCTGTCACCTGCGTCCCCGTGACCTGGAACGAGATGCTCCCCGTCACATCGTCGTTTGCGTTCGTTTCGCCCGTGAGAGTCCCGGTCCACGTTCCGTCGACATTCGGGCAGGACGGCGCGGGTGCGCTCGCGTCGTCGCCGCTGCCGCTGGAGGACCCACCACCGGAGGACCCACTGCTCGACGATCCGCCGCTGGAGGACCCACTGCTCGACGATCCGCCCCCGGGCGACCCTCCGCTAGACGACCCTGTGGCGACCGAGCCGCTCGAGCTCCCCGACGAGCTGCTCGTGGGGGACGGTTCGCTGGTGCTTCCCGAAGAGGAACCTTGAGCTCCCGAGCTCCCCGCCTGCTGTGAACCCGACGACGACTTGCCGCTGCTGCCGGGGTAGTTGCCGATCGACGTGGGGTCAGATCCGCCGCAGGCCGTCACGAGCACGGCGGCGAGGGCGAGCGCGAGGCTTCGATGGGTCATGATGGCGGCTCCTTCGGTTTCTCTTTCGTCGCAAGGTGCGCGCCAGGAACACATTCGGCGGAAAGAGGCCGAAACGTAGGGGGCTACCCCTTCGGTCGGGGGCCCGCGGCTGAGTCACGGGTTGCTCAGTCCATGGATCTCTCCCAGGTAGCGGCCACCCGGGCTTGGCCGAGAAGCTGTTCGACGCAGTCGACTCCGCTCCTTGACCGCACTTCTGAGCGCTGGCCACGGACGCGGCCCGGCTTCGACGCCGATCTGGGCGGGAAGGTTCGCGGTCCCTGCCAGTCGCCGCGCTCGTGTCGCGACGCCGCACCCGGTGTCGTCGTAGCGACACCTCGAAGCGTTGGGCGCCTTGTCCGCCGGGCCTCGCAGTGCGGTAGGTCGCGACGGCCGTTCGCAGCCCCCGGGACTTCCAAGCGAAAGCTTGTCCCGATCTCTCCTCGAACCCTCGAACTGCGGGGGACCCGCTCCGTGGGTACGCCTCGTGCCTAGTCCCGCCACCACAACTGCAACGCGGTGCGGAATGAGCAGCGTGGTGAGCGTGTCTACTGTCGAGAATGGAGAATCGTGATGCAGCCGATGAGTGAGATCGCGAGTCGAGTGCTCATCGCCGATGACGACGATGACTTTCGCGAGGCTGCGGCGAGCGTGCTCGCGCGAGCCGGGTACGACGTGCAGGAGGCCTACGATGGCGCCGAGGTTCTGGAGTGGGTTCGGGTTGGCGCGGAGCTCGGCTTGCGGTCAGCCGACGTCGCGATCTTCGACGTGCACATGCCGGCGTTCACAGGCGTCGAGCTGCTCGCGGAGATGCGGCGTGCCGGGAAGATGACTCCGGTGATCCTCATCACTGCGATGTGTAACGACGAGGTCCGGGCCGCGGCCACGCGCTGGGGTGCGGCGACGATCCTCGAGAAGCCGTTCGAGGCGGAGTCGCTCATGACCGCCGTGCTCAACGCGACGTGGCTCGACAACGCGCAGAGGGATTCGCGACGATGAGAGCTGATGGACCTTCGGATCGAGAGATGTTCCTGGGCTTCGTAGCCCCGTCTGCACCGCACGAAGCGCCGACCGCGGCGTCGACGGAGGCGGCGAGTGGCAGAGCGCGCGAACGAGACGACGAAGTCCGCTCCCGCCTTCCCTCCACGGACTGGCCACAATCGTTCCGTTGAAGCCGACGCTGAAGGCCTGACCGGCTCGGCGCGACCCAGCTCCCCTCGAGTTTGAGACGTCCGAACGGGGTGGCTCTCCCTTCGGATCGGGAGTTGCTACCGGGGTCCGCGCGGTGCGCGAGTGCGCGGGCGGCAAGCGGAGGTCGAGGTGAAGACGGCGATGATGAGGGAGCTTCGTGTTTGCGACGTGATGTCCGCGGGGGTGGTCTTTCTCTGGACTCACTTCACTCTCGACGAGGCGTGGCAGGTCTTTCACGACCGAGGCATCAGCGGAGCACCGGTGCTCAACGAGCGCGGTCGCCTTGTAGGGGTGCTCTCGAAGTCGGACCTGGCCGATCCGAGGCATCGCCCTCCGCTCGGTCCCGGTACCGTTGAGCACGCCGTCACTCGCGTGGCCTACGCCGTCCGTGCAAGCGATCCGGTGATGACGGCAGTGCGGCTGATGATCGATCACGGCATTCACCGCGCCCTGGTCCTCAATGAAGACGGAACCGTCGCCGGGATCGTGGCGCCGATGGACGTGCTGCGGGCGCTGGCGCGGGGGGAGATGATGGTGGAGCCTGCGGAGGCCGAGGCACCCGTGGAGTACGTGCAGCTGAAGAGCATCCTGATGGACGATTGAACGCAGAAGGTGCGTGGCGTGCGCCGAAGCTGCGTGCGTTTCAGGCCCACTCTGGCTCGCTGGGGACGCGGAGCTGCTCGACCTCCGGAAGGTCGAATCCGAAGTGCTCGACGAGGAGCGCGCGCAGCGCCGCCCGATCGTGGAGCCGCATCGCCTCGGAGTCGCTACCGCGAACCTTCGTGACGTCGCGGTTCATCACGCTCAAGCGTCCGTCGGGCGTCAGCGCGCGCAGCATGAGGCGCTGGGTAAAGGCCGAACGCGGGTTCGCGTACGTATAGAAGTTCGCGAGCTCGAAATCGATCGGGTAGTCGTGGTCGAGCGGGGAGACCCAACCATCGACCCACGTCCCCGCGCGCGCGGCCTGCATGACCCAGAGGGCTCCGTCGCGGACCATGCGATTCGCTTCGTGCCCGACGCGCGCTTCGGCCCCATCGACGAGCGGGAGGGGGACACGCGGCGCGAGCGCACCGAAACCCGGATCGAGCACGAACGTCCCCTCGGGAAGACGCACGGTAAGAAACATGTGCGTCCGGGGCGCCTCGGCGCGCGGGAAGATGATCGTCACGCGCGCCGAGTGCGCGACGGGGGCGAACCCGATCTGTTCGAGCGCCGCCTTGAGGAGCGTGGAGTGCTCGAAGCAGTAGCCGCCGCGGCGCGCGCGCACGAGCTTCTCCTGCACCCCCGCGAGATCGAGACGGATCGGGCGCCCGAGGAGGACGTCGAGGTTCTCGAACGGGATCGCCGCCATGTGTGCCCCGAGGATCGCCGCGAGCGTCTCGAAGGTCTTCGTCCGTGCGCCGTGGAAGCCGATTCGGGCGAGATAGGCGTCCAGATCGAGTGCTCCGCCTGGCGTCATCTGTGACGGATCTCCACCTCTCCCTCGATCTCGACGGGGATCCTGAAAGGGAGCTCCGCCATGCCGACCGCGCTGCGGCAGTGAGAACCGACGTCAGGACCGAAGACGTCGATGATGAGATCGGAGAAGCCGTTGATCACGCTCGGCTGACTCTCGAATCCCGGGGCCGAGTTGACCATGCCGAAGACACGCGTCCACGCCGCGATGCGATCGAGATCACCGAGCGCGCGTTTCAGGCTGCCGAGGATCGAGAGCGCCGTGAGACGGGCGGCGACGTAGCCCTGGTCCAGGCTCAGATCGCGACCGAGCTTGCCGAGCGGTTCGGCGAAGGAGCCGTCGGGGTTCTGGGGGCCGTGGCCGGAGATGAGCGCGCGATGGCCGACGATGCGGACGAACTGGAAGGGGAGGGTGACGCCCGGCGGGGGTTGCGTGGGAGGGGGGAGGGCGAGACCGAGAGCGCGAAGGCGATCGTCGATGACGGACATGTGGCGAGGATTTCACCGGAAGGGGAGAGCTGCACGGCAAATCGCGGCACGAGCCCTCAGTGCCGCCGCTCTCCTGCCTCGGCCGTAACGGCTACCGCCGGTAGGTCCCCCTCCCCGAGCTTCCGTGTGAATAGATCGATCGCCATACGGTACCCCGTGAGCGCGAGCGCCGGGTCGTACCGCGGCCCTTCGTCGCGGAGGAAGGCGTGCTGCCCGTTCCACTCGTGCCACGTGAAGCAGACGCCCGCTTCGTTCATCCGCGCGTAGACGCGCGCGCGCCCTTCACTCGGAACGTGTGGGTCCTGGCGTCCCCACATCATCAGCATCTCACCGCGGATCTCACCGGTGCGCGCCAGGCTGTCGTCGCCACCCAGGCCGAGGCTCCCCTTGTGGATGTCGGTTGCGTAGAAGCAGACGCCTGCGAGCACGTCGGCGTTCATCGCAGCGCGGTAGGCGAGGTGCCCTCCGATGCAGATCCCCATGACGCCCAGCTTGCCTGTGCAGTGCGGCGACCCCTTCAAGTACCCGAGTGTGGCGCGCGCGTCGGCATCGTAGGACGACACGGGCTTCCCGATCTTGTCGGCGTTCCCCTTGTCCGCGCCCGCCTGGTCGTATGCGATCTCCGTCCCCGCCGGCTCGAGCTCGTGGAAGATCTCGGGGACGGCGACGACGAACCCGTGGCCCGCCAGGAGCGCGGCCGTCCGCTTGATGGGGCCCGTGCGCTGGAAAATCTCGGAGAAGAGGACGAGCCCGGGGTACTTCCCGCGCGCAACGGGGCGATAGACGTACGTGCGCATGGGGCCGGTCGGCGTCGACAGTTCGATCTGCTCTTCTTGAAGGATCATGAAGGTCTCCGGGGTGTAGTCGCGGTTGCCTCGTACGGGTTGCCAGCGCATCGTACGCGCCCTCATGCGCGTCCTAGTTGCGATCGTTCTTTCCGTCTTCGCCGCGGCCGGCGTCGGCTGCTCCAAATCCAGCGCGAGCTCGTCTGGCAGCGGCGGCATCGCCATCGGCGACCTCACCGTGACGGTGAACCCGTCCACGGCGAATGTTTCGGTCCTCGCTCCCGACGGCGGGTTGCTTCTCGAGGGGATCGACACATCGACCGCCGTCGGCGCGCCGCAGTCGGACAACGACGACGCTCCGCCGCTCACCGGCTTTGCCGTTCGCGATCTCTCCAGCAGCTACGAGATGTCCTACGGCTCTTTCGCCGTCGACGACGACACGACGCAGCCGTGGCGGGTCGTCACGAAAGCGACCGTCTCCGGCAAGACGATCAACCTCTTCGCCGCCGATGGAGCCCTCGTCGCCTCGCTTGCGGTTTCGCAAGGCGACGACTCCTCCCATCTCGTCGTCGCGATCGCGCCCGGCGACGATGTACCCGACGGCGCAGCTCCTCCCGTCCTCGACGCCGGTGCGCGCGCGGACGACGCGTCTCCCGGCATCGGGGACGCCGGCGATGCCGCCCCAGTCGTCGTCACCGCCCCCGTCCCGTCCTTCTCGACGACGGGCGTCCGCCGGCGCATCTCGTGGGGTTTCAGGTGCAACGCCGACGATCACTTCACCGGCTTCGGTGCGCAGACGTGGGGCGTCGACGCTCGCAAGGAGACGATCCCCATCTGGTTGCAGGAGGAGGGGGTCGGCAAGGATCTCACGACCGACGACTTCACCGGCGCGTGGTTCCTCCAGGGGCGACGGCACTCGGCGTACATGCCGCTCCCCGAGTTCCTCTCGCGCCGCGGATTCATCGTCGTCGCCGACACGCCGCATCGCTCGACGTTCGCGCTCTGCTCCGAGAGCGACACGGTCGCGCGCATGGAGCTCGAGCTCCCCGTCACCGTGAACCTCTTCTACGGTCCGACGCCGCACGACGCGATCACTCGGGCCACGAACCACTTCGGCCGCCCGCGCGTCCCGCCCGCCTTCGCGTTCGCACCGTGGAACGACGCCATTTTCGGCTCCGACAACGTGCTCTCCGTCGCGTCGGCGTTGCGCGACGCGGGGGCGCCGTCGAGCGTGATCTGGACCGAAGACTGGCGCGGCGGTTCTTTCAACGGAAACGACTACACGCTCGACGAGGAGTGGGATGTCGACACGGCGCTCTACCCGAACTTCCCGCAGGTCGCGACGCAGCTGCACGCGGAGGGGTTCAAATGGCTCGTCTACTTCAACTCGTTCGTGCAGGGGGACAGCGCTGCATGGCCCGAGACGGCGCCCAACGGGTACCTGATTCGGCAGTCCGACGGTACGCCGTACACGTTCATCGATGCGAAGTTCGTGGCAGCGTCCATGGTCGACCTGAGCCAGCCCGCGGCGGTCACGTGGGCCGTGGGGAAGATGAGCGCGGCCATCTCGCTCGGCGCCGATGGCTGGATGGGGGACTACAGCGAGTGGCTTCCTACCGACGCGACTCTCAGCGGCGGCACCGGCCTCGATCTCCACTCCAGCTATCCGGTCCTGTGGCAGCAAGCGCAGCGACAGGCGCTCGACACGGCCATCGCGGCCGACGGTGTGGAGCGGCTCTCGTTCGTGCGCACAGGCTGGTTCGGCACGCCGCAGCTCGCCGACGTCTTCTGGGCCGGTGACCAGCGTACTGACTTCGAGGTCGACGATGGCCTGCCCACGATCATCCCCATCGGAACGGGGGTCGGGCTCGCCGGCGTTTCCACGTTCGGCAGCGACATCGCGGGTTACCAGAGCGCGACGAACCCCGTGTCGACGAAGGAGCTCTTCTTCCGCTGGACGGAGCTCGGCGCATGGTCGCCCGTCATGCGTACGCACCACGGCACGGAGCCCAAGCTCGAGTGGAACTGGCAGAGCGACGCCGATTCGACCGCCGAGTGGGTCCGGTACGCGAAGCTGCACATGGCGCTCGCGCCGTACATGCGCGGGCTCGCGCAGGCGGCGCACGACACGGGGATATCGATCTGGCGCTCGCTCGCGGTCGAGTTCCCCGCGGACGGGCCGTCGTGGCCCGTGGCCGACGAGGTCATGGTCGGCGGCGGTGTGCTCGTCGCACCCGTGCAAGCCGCGGGGCTCACGTCGCGAAGCGTCTACCTCCCGCCGGGGACGTGGTTTCCCTGGGGGGGAGGAGCGAGCGCGGTCGGGCCGACGACGTTGACGGCGCAGGTGCCCGTGACGGAGATCCCGGTCTACGCGCTCGCGGGGACGATCGTGCCGATGTTCCCCGACGGCGTGCAGACCCTCATGAAGGAAGCCTCGAGCGTGGCCGGGTATTCGACGGCGGGCGACGACCGCGTCATCCATGCCTTTGCCGGCGCGAGCGGCACGTTCACCGAGTCGCCCGACTGGGGCGGGCTCACGTATACGCTCGCGAGCGCCCCCTCCGGCGCGACGACGTGGAATGGCGCGAGTCTCGCCGCGTGCGCCGCCACGCCCACCCCCCCCTGCGCCGCGAGCGCGAGCGGGCAGGTGACGGCACACGTGGTTGGACCCGGTACCCTGGTTGCGGGCGGTGCGAGTCTCGTCGTGGCCGGCGGCTCGGCGACGAGGAACCTGACGCTCCAGATGAACTTCTGACGGACGACGCCCTGCGGCAGCGAGAAAGGTGAGCCGGACGCGCGGCGTGCTCCCACTGCTCGAGTGGAAAGGGTCACCGTCGCGCCATGTCCCACCTCCGATGCATTTCCCCCCCTCTCGCGCTTCCCGCGTTGCTGGAGGCCTCTATGGCGCATGCCCGTCGCTTCGTCCGGGCGCTCCGAGCGCTCCCGGACGCGAGCATCCCCGACGAAGCCGCGCTCTGGCTCGAAGGGCGGTCAGCCGAGGTGGATGTCTTCGCCGAGGACGTTCTTTGTGCGTGGAAGCTGGGCGAGGTCGATACCCAGGACGCCGCTCGTACGATCGATGACTACCTACGGGCGCTGCACTCCACCCTCGAGGCCTGGTTCGGCCCCTGGTACGCGCCGTCGTGTTGTGGCCCCCTCGCGGACGTGCGGGTGCGCGCTCGCTCGGCGGTCCACGAGCGGCGCCGCGACCCGCTGGGTGACACCCACCCCGACGGGGTTCGCCGCGGCGCCTTCGCGGGGTGACCCTCAGGACTTCTGCTCCTCGAGCCCCCGAGAGCTCGTCTCGGACGCGAGGAACACCGAGCCGAGCGTCACCATCGCCAGCCCAACCATGTAGACCGCGATCGCCCACCACGCGCCGTGAGCCCAGTGGAGCAGTCCAGCCGCGATCATCGGCGAGAGCCCCCCTGCGAGCACGGACGCGAGCTGGTACCCGAGCGACGCGCCGCTGTAGCGGACCTTCGCCCCGAACAGCTCGGAGAAGAAGCTCGCCTGCGGCCCGTACATCGCCGCGTGCCCCACCGTCACTCCGACGACGATCGCGAGCGCGATGAGCTCTCCGCGCCCCGTCCCGACCAGGAGGAAGAAAGGCACCACGAAGAGCGCCGAGAAGATCGCCCCGAACATGTAGACGGGGCGACGACCGAAGCGGTCGGAGAGAAGCCCGAAGAACGGGATCGCGATCAGGTCGAGCCCGGCCGCCAGGAGCACGCCGGTGAGGACCGTCTGCTTGGAGACCTTCACCTGCTCGGTCGCGTAGGCGAGCACGAACGTCGTGTAGATGTAGAAGAACGCGTTCTCGGCGAGGCGCGCCCCCATCGAGAGAGCCACGCTCCTCCGGTGGTGCAGGAGCACCTCGACGATCGGCATGCGTGCGTCGCTCTTCTCGGCCTTGACCTTCGCGAACGCGGGGCTCTCGGCGAGCCGAACTCGGATGAACGTGCCGACCCCCACGAGCACGAGGCTGACGAGGAAAGGGATGCGCCACCCCCAGGCCAGGAACGCGTCTTCCGGCATGCGCGAGACGAGCGCGAAGACGCCGGTCGAGAGGAGCAGGCCCGCCGGCGCTCCGGTCTGTGGCCAGCTCCCGTAGAAGCCGCGGCGGGAGGCGGGAGCGTGCTCCACCGCCATCAGAACCGCGCCCCCCCACTCGCCGCCGAGACCGAAGCCTTGCACGAGGCGCAGCGTGACGAGCAGGATCGGCGCGCCGACGCCGATCTCGGCGTAGGTCGGCAGAAGGCCGATCGCGAACGTCGCCACGCCCATGATGAGGAGCGTCAGGCTGAGCATCGCCTTGCGCCCGATCCGGTCCCCGTAGTGCCCGAAGACGACGCCTCCGACGGGCCGCGCCACGAAGCCGACGGCGAACGTCGCGAAGGCGAGCACGGTCCCCACGAGCGGGTCGAACCGCGGGAAGAACAGCTTGTTGAAGACGAGCGCCGCCGCCGTCCCGTAGAGGAAGAAGTCGTACCACTCGATGGCCGTCCCAACGAAGCTGGCGACGGCCACGTGGGTGATCGACGCGGGGCGGTCTCCAGATGGCATGACGTGAGAGGGGAGGGGCTGCGCGACGTCCAGCATACGCGCGCCTTCAGCACGAGGTGGGCCACGACTGCCAGCGCGGATCGTGGCCACTTTGTGGGACTACGGGCGAGAGCTGCGACAATCGTGACGCTCTCCGGTCCGCGTCGCCGGTGACGCAGTCTCTCTCTCGCACGCCCAAGGGGTTCGTCGCTGCCGGGTCGAACGGAGCATGTCGAACCGCACGACGCGCGCCCTCTTCGTGATCACGCTCTCGACGCTTGCGCTCCCGTCGTCGTCGTTCGCGCAGAGCTCACGCGCGTCGCCTCGGCCCGAGAGCTACGAATACGTCTTCCCCGACGACCCCCTCGACGCGGGCTTCTTCAGCGCCGACGACGTACACATCCGCGTCCTGCCGATGCCGAAGCGCTCCGTTCTCATTCGCCCCCGCGTGCAGTTCGTGACGGAAATGCTGAAGTCCGTCGAGACGCTGTGAGTGGCGCGGCGCGTGCCGCCTAGGCCGAGGAGACGTTCGCCAGCCACGTCCGCGCCGCTGCCTTCCCGCTCGCCACGTACTGCTCCCGCAGGTCGCGCGAGAAGAAGGCGTCGAACGTTCCGCCCGGGAGGTCGGTCCCGGGGCGAATCTCGACGATCGCGACGGGTTTCCGACCGCTCCACCCGAGGGCGTCGAGCACCTGCGCCCGTAGCCCTTCGTCGGGCACGGCCTTCGCGAGGCGAGCGAGCGCGGCGTTCGATTCGTAAGCATTGCGGAGATCGCGGTAGAGGCGCTCTTCGACCAGCATGTCGGCGAGGTGGGTGATGAGTCCGAAACCGTGTTCGTCGTGCCTCGTCTCCGTGGGCACGCGTGGCTGTGGGCTCACCACGAACACGCGATCGATGTCGGCGCCGCGCTCGAGCGCGTACCCGAGCGGCGTGTTGTTGACCGCGCCGCCATCGACACACGGCACCGTCCGACCGTCGAGCTCGAGGGGCACCGGTGTGAATGCTCCCGGGAACGCGGCCGACGCCGTCACCGCGCGAAACATCGCCTCCAGCCCCTCGGTGCTCTCGAACGTCGTGCCGTCGAACGCGAGGACGCGCTCATAGGTCGTGGCGGGCGTCCCGCCGAGCGGCGCGATCGTACCCGCCAGGCTCGCGACGACGATCCGGAGGTCGATGGGCGCGACACCGGCGGCTGGCGCGATGGCGCGCCGCAGAATCCTCACGATCCTTTCCTCGTTCGAGGCTCCGCTCCGCTCGAGGATCCCGGCGAGGCTCGGCTCGAACACCTGACCGAACGAGGCCTCTTCGATCCATAAGGTGCCGAGGCGGACGATCTCCGCCTGCTCGACGCCCGCGTGAAGAACCGACGCTGCGAACGCGCCATTCACGGCGCCCGAGCTCGTGGCCACGATTCGCTGCACGTCGATGTGCGCCGCCGCGGCCCCCTCGGCGCCGAGGAGAACCGAGAGAGCCCCTGCCTCGAAGGCTCCCTTCGCGACTCCTCCCGATAGAACCAGTGCATCGGTCATCGCGCACGGCCTGCGCGCACGCGAAAGAGAGAGCCGCCCATGATGAGAGACTCGCAGGGGGGCGGGGAGGGGTCAACGTGCGGCCGGGTGCCGTCATGAGTGCGTCAGCCGTTCGCTTTCGACACACATTCAGCGGGCTTGCCGTGCCTCGCAGGCGGAGGCAACTGCGCGAACGGACCCGACCTCCGACGGCCGCCGCGCCTGGCGCGATTCGTGGAGGAGACTCTTCATGGGTCAGGTCACACGTCGTCGAGGAGGGAATCATGCACTCCGCTTCGGCTCCAACTCTGCTCGCATTCCTCGTTCTGCCGGCCGCGGCGTGCCGCGTCGCCAGCCCCCAAGAGCTGGTGGACGGCGTTCCGTCGCCCCCATCAGAGCTCTCCGTCGCGGATGCGGAGGTAGCGGAGGCGGCGGCAGGGGGCCTCGACCTCGCGGTGCCGGGCGAAGGGATCTCGCTACCGCCGAGCTGCCGGTTCGACTCGTCATCCGTGCGACCCACCACCGCCGTGGACGTCCCTGCGGGCGAGTTCGCCATGGGCTGCGACTCGACGACCGACAGCGCGTGCAGCAGCGACGAAGACCCCGAGCACATGGTCGCACTCGACGACTTCGCGATCGACGTCACGGAGGTCACGCAGGCGCAGTATGCGGCATGCGTCGAAGCTGGCGCGTGCACGCTTCCGTATTGCGTCTGGGACGCGTGCACGACTCCGAATCTGCCGATCACATGCGTGGATCGAGCGCAGGCGATGGACTACTGCGCCTTCATACGCGAGGAGCTCCCCACCGAGGCGCAGTGGGAGAAGGCCGCGCGGGGAACCGACGGGCGAAAGTACCCGTGGGGTAATGACGAGGTCGGCTGCGACTTCGCGAACATCGCCGGATGTAACGACGGTGGCGCCGTCGAGGTGGGGTTGCTGGCGAAAGGCGCGAGTCCCTACGGTGCGCTCGACATGGCAGGGAACGTCGTCGAGTGGACCCTCGACGTTTACGACGCCACCTACTACGCCAGGAGCCCGACCGCGGACCCCACGGGACCGGTCGCGTCGTCGGACTCTTCCTTCGTCGGTCGCGGCGGCGGATGGCGCAGCACTCCCGCCTGGGACCGTACGGGAGCACGCGACAGTTACAATCCGCGCTACGTGAAGGACAGCATCGGCTTCCGCTGCGTGACGCAAGGAAGCCGAGATCCGGCGATCGCTCCATGACCCGCTGCGAGCGTGTGCCCCGCTAGGGGGCGACTGTGGTCACCCGCGTGAATCGGCTCGTCGTCGTCTCGTTCTTGCCGTCAGGAGCGCGGTAGGTCTCCGTGTCTTCGAGATCGTCGCCCGCGAAGCGCAACCTTCGCTCGACGAGCAGCGACTGGTCGGGCAGGCGGTTCGTGACGTCGACGAACCGGAAGACGACCGTGTCGGGGGTGAGCTCGGCGACACGCAAGCGCGGCTGGTTCCCCTGCGCACAGTAGTGCGTGAGCAGGAGCTCGGCGTGGTCCGGATGAAACACCGTCTCGGTCTCGTGCGACGTTCCCCGTCCCCACTCCTCGACGAGCGCGCTGTCGCCCGAGATGAGCTTGTACGAGACGACGAAGGCCCCGCTCTTCGCCGGCATCGTCCAAGAACCGGGTAATGCGTGCTTCAGTCGCTCCCACGCCGGAGCGCCGAGTCCCGAGGTCGGGGCGCTTGGAATCGGAGGCTGCGCGCAAGCGTGAAGAGCGAACGAGAGGGCGGCGAGGCATCGGATGCGCATGCGGAGAAGTATGGCCGCTCCGACGCGGAAGTTACGCGACCGGCATCGACGCCGCCCCTTGCAGGCCCCACACTACGGCTGCGATGGGGAGAAAGCTCGAGAACGCGCTGGGGATCCTCAACGGGACCATCGGGGACTACCTCGCCCGCACGGGGAACGGCCTGGCAACACCGATGACGTTCGTTCACGACGGTGCGCCGATGGCGGTGCGCCGTGACGTGCTCGCGCGCGCGTACCCCGATGCGACCTCTCGCGTGGTCGTTCTCCTCCACGGGATCATGTGCACCGAGACCGTGTGGACGCTCCCGGAGGGGGGTGACTACGGTGCATTTCTCGCCCGAGACTTCGGCCTCACGCCGCTCTACATTCGATACAACTCGGGCCTTGCGATCGCCGACAACGGCGTTGCATTCGCCGACCTCCTCGAGTCGCTCATCAACGAGTGGCCCGTACCGGTCGAGGAGATCCTGCTCCTCGGGTTCAGCATGGGGGGCCTCGTTGCTCGGAGCGCGTGCCACGTCGCGAGCGGGGAGCGGTACCACTGGCTGCCGCGCGTGCGCCGGGCGATCTACGTCGGTACGCCGCACCTCGGGGCTCCGCTGGAGCGCGCCGGGCGCACGCTCACGAAGGTGCTCCGCGCGGTGGGCGATCCGTATGCGCGACTCGTCGCCGAGATAGGCGACCTACGGAGCCTCGGGATGAAGGACCTCGGCGACGCGAACCTCCGGCACGAGGACCGTGCGCCGGGCCGCGCGGCTCTCGCTCTGCGCGACGCGCGCCACCCGGTGCCGCTGTTGCCGAGCATCCAGCACTACCTGGTCGCCGGCTCCCTCGCGGTTCACCCTCAGCTCGCCGCGCTCTTCGGCGACGCGCTCGTTCCCCTGGCGAGTGGCACGAACGGCTTGCGTGCGAGCTCGGGAACGCTGGCGTTGCCGCCAGGGCACGTCAAAGTGCTGGCAGACATGGGACACATGACTCTGGCGCACCACCCCCACGTTTACGCGCAGATCCGGGAATGGTGCGAGGCGTCGCGATGAGCACGGTCAACAAGCGCTGGCGTGGCGTGGCAAAGCTCGTCACTGACGCGGTCGAGCACGGCTCGAGGGCGGTGGAGCGCATCCAGAAGGAGACTGCGCAGCGCCCCTTCGGGATCCTGGAAATGATCCCAGGTGTCGCCGTTCCCGCGCGCGTCGTTCACGTGCTTCACGACGTGACGGTGAGCGGCGTCCACGGCGCGATTCGTCTCGTGACGCGGGTCGTCGATGGCGGCGTCGGCGTGGCTTTCGACCTCGCGGAGAGCGAAAGCCACGAGGACGGGAGCGACCCGCGGCGCGGGGAACCGACGCAGAGCAGCAGTTGAGCCCGTCCGCCCCTGCGGGCGTCATGCCTCCACGGCCAACCGGTGAGTGAGCTGGCCTACGAAGCGTGACGATCCACGGCGACTTCGCGGCCCCAGAAGAACCCGTCGTTCCCGCTCCCCTGGTAGAGAGGCAGGATCACGAGCCCATCGCTCGGCGCGCGGATCTCGCCTCGGGCGTCGCGGGCGAGCAGTTGCCCCTTGCGGGCGTGGTCGAGATTGCGGAACCCAGGCTCCATGACGAAGCGATCCGCGTCGCTGATCGCGTGGCGTTCGATGACCTCCATGATGCGCGGCAGTCCGGCGCGCCGTTCTTCGAGCAGGTGCCGCGATCGCGCGAGCTCGTGTTCGATGGCGCCCTGCACGATCGCCGTGGCGTCCGTCGCAAGCAAGAGCAGGGCTTCGAGGCTCTCCACCGCCGCCGGATCGTCGTGCTGTCCTCCTTCGACCGCGAACGTCACGCACCCGCGGTGGGCCCAGTAGGCGGAGAGCGCCCCGTTGAGCTTCCCTTCGAGCCCCAGCACCGTCGGGAGCGGAAACATGACCGCGAGCTTTCGCTGCGCGAGCGTGTCACCGGTGATCACGAACGGAATCCCTGGGGCACTCGTCGTGTGGAGGTCGGCCAAGTAGACCTGCCCCCGTGCGCGCTCGATCGCAGACTCGATGGCTGCGTAGAGCTCGCGCTGCTCGCGGTCTTCGGCGTCGTCGTCGGTCGTTGGCTTCGCGGCCAGCGCATCGATGTGGGCCTGGGTCCACTGGCGGTTCAGGTCTTTCACGGCGTAGCGCCGCCCGGCGCGCAATGCGGAAAGGTTTCCCGCGAGCACGAGCAGCTCGCCGCGCACTTCCACGTCGCTCTCCGAGAGTCGCGCGAGCAAGCGCTTCGCTGCGCGGGCGCCCCCTGGCTCGTTGCCGTGCACCCCCACGACGACGATGAACGTCGAGCCCGCCTCGCGCCCGATGAGCCGCCCAACCTCGCGTCGATCCGGCACGAAGCCCGCCGCCGTACGATCCGTGGTCTTCACCGACGCGGTCATTTCTCCGGGACGAGCCCTTGGCTCAGAAGCTGCGCCGCGATGCCCATGAAGTCTTCCTCCGTGATCACGGCAACGATGTGGCCATCCTGAACCACTGGCAAGCACCCGATACGAAAACGTCGCATCGTGGCGATGGCGTCGACGGTCGTCGTGTCAGGAGTCACCGTGATCAGATTCGTTCGCATGATGTCGGATACCTGAGTGTTCTTGGCACCCTGCGCGCCGACGCCCGCCCCTTTCGCGCGCTCGGCGAGGTAGCGCATCACGGCGCGGTAGGTCACGAGGCCTACCAGCTGGCCGCGGCCGTCCTCGACCGGCACGTGCCGAATTCGCTCCCAGCTCATGAGGTCGGCGACGAGCTCGATGGGATCGTCGGGCTGCACGGTGAAGAGGTCGGTCGTCATGTACTGCGCGACCCGGTTGAAGCTCGACTTCTCGTCTCCCACCTCGTCGAGGCGCGCGCGCTCCCATTCGCTCACGACGCGGTCCGTCTTCTGGCGCGCAATCGTCGCTGCGACGAGAGCCGTGAGCCGCTCCCCGGCCGAGCCGCGCTCCTTCATCCCCGCGAGCGACTGGAGCATCCAGCGCGAACCGCCACGCATGGTCCGCGTTCGCTGCTCGACGATGCCGAGGTAGCGCGTCGCGTCCGCCGGATCGACCCCTGCGCGATCGAGGCCCGCGCGCGCGAGCGGGAGCAGGCGATCGAGGATCAGCGGTTGCGCGAGCACCTCCTCGCCGTCGAGCCACGTGAACCTCGCACTCAGCCCTTCGCGGGCGGCGGCGTAGAGGTTGGCCTGGGCGTGGTCGAAGTCCATTCGCGCAGGGACGTCTTCGAGCGTGTGTCCGAGCTCGCTCATCAGGCCCAACCAGAACGCCGCGTTCGCGACCTCGTCGGCAATGGTCGGCCCCGACGGGAGGATGCGGAGCTCGATGCGGAGGTGGGGCTTCCCGTTCTCGGAGATCCCGTAGCAGGGGCGGTTCCAGCGGTAGATCGTGCCGTTGTGAAGGCGCAACGCCCGCAGCTCCGGAATCTCGCCGCGGTTCAGCGCGTCGAGCGCGTTGTCACCGAGGTCGGTGCCGACGAGCGCCCGGAACCGGGCGATGTTCTCTCGGTAGAGATCGACGACACCGCCGCGAAGCCACCCCTTGCCGAAGGACACGCGCGCGGCGCGATCGCGGAGGTGAAGGGCGGGGCTCCGGATGTCGCACGCCTGCTCGAAGAGCGCGATGCGGGTCTCGGCCCAGAGGCGGCGCCCGAACAGAATGGGCGAGTTGGTTCCGATCGCGAGGGTCGGTGCGAGGAGCAGCTGCGCGACGTTGTAGAAGTGTGCGAAGCGTTCGGGTGCGGCGAGCTGCAGGTGCACCTGGAAGCTCGCGTTGCACGCCTCGACCATGACCGAGTCGTGCTGCACATTCAGCTCGTCGATCCCCTTGATCGAGAAGTCGTACGCCGCGCCACGCTCGGCCGTCATGGCCAGGTTGAGCGTCATGTAGCGCGGGTTGGGCACCATGTTGTGCAGCCCGAGGTCCGTCTTGCCGATCGTCGGCAGGATGCCGACGAGCACCGGTTCCACGTCGAGCGTGGCGCAGGCGATGCGCGCCTTGCCCAGAAGCTCCGACAGTTGCGCCTCCATCTGCCGTAGGCCGGCGCCGGCGAACGGCTGCGGATCGGCGTTCATCTCGATCTGGAAGAGGCCGAGCTCCGTCGTGAAGTGAGAGTCCTGCACCTTCTCGAGCAGCTTCAGCGCGGCCGGAGCGGGGTGGCAGCCGCGGTCGACCAGGAACATCTCTTGCTCCGCGCCGATGCGCGAGACGCCACGCTCGAAGCGGTCTTCGGTGAGCAGCCGATCGAGCGCCCGAAGATCGGTGAGGAGCGCGCGCATGAACTGGCGCCGTTCCTCCCCGGAGAGAGCACCATCGATCTTCTTGTGCGAGCGCGTGTCGTCCACCTGCAGCCTCCGTCAGCGTGTCCACTCGTCGAGATACTTCGGGGCCATCGCGCGCCAGGTGACCCAGTCGTGAGCGTAGTCCTTCCCCCACGACTCGACGTAGTTGGGGACGCCCATTCGCCCGAGAGCGTTCGCCAGCTTCCAGTTCTCGCTGGTGTCCTCGTAGCGCCCCTCGCCCGAGGTGATGTGGATGTGTCGCGTGCGAAGCACGTCCAGATGCTGCCCCGAGAGCGTGGGGAGGAAGTGGAGCGGCGACGAGACGAAGAAGGCCTCGGTCGGGTCTCGCGCTTCGATGAACCGCATGAGATCGTAGGTCCCACTCATCGCCAACGCCCGGTGGAACATGTCCGGAAAGCGGCAAACCACCGCCGCGGCGTGGAACGCGCCGATCGACGCTCCTGCCGACCAGATCGGAATGTCGTTCGAACCGCAATCGCGCCGGATCGCCGGGACGACCTCGTGTTTCACGTACTGGTGAAACTGATTCATCATCCACATGCGGTGCTCGGGGCTCCCCTCCTTCCCGAACCACACGCGGCCGGCCACGCTGTCGCACGAATAGACTTTGATGCGGCCCGCAGAGAGGAGCGGCTCCAGGACCTTGATGAGGAGAAATCGCTCGATCTCCTCTGCGTCACCGCCGGCCGTCGGGAAGACCAGTACGGGCTGCCCGAACGTTCCCCATCGCGCGAGCGTCGCCTCGCATTGGAGGCGGGACGAGTACCACCGAGTCTTCTCGAACATGAACGTTGGCTCCCCAGGCGAGAGGTCTAGCGAGCGGGCGAGCTCCGTCGCCAGTCGCCGATTCGTGACCAGAACAGCTCCGTGAAACGCTCGACCTCGTTGGGCGGGAAGAGCGCGGCGACCTTCAGGCGCACGGCTTCCTTCGCCTCGCTCGTTCCAAAGAACTCCCACGCGACCTCATCGAGGTGACCGAGGTGCTTGGCGCAGAACTCGTCGAACCGCGCCGTCTCGAAGCGCTCCTCGGCGATGCGCGCGTACTCGTCGAGCTTCTCGGCGTAGGACAGGTCGCGCTCGGCGATCGCATAGAAGGGCGCCCAGTCGAGGTTCTTTCGCATCTTCCGCTTGTACGCGGCGCAGAAGAGCGTCCAGCGCACGTACGCCTTCACGAGCCAGGGAAAGTGAGCGTGGAGAGACGTGACCTGCGAGTCGGGGCAGGGGTTGGCGAAGTCGATCGGGTGCCAGACCCCGTCTTTGTGCAGCGCCTCGCACGAGTTGAACTCCCATCCGAAGAAGGCATTGATCGTCAGCGTGACTTTGCGGAGATGCTCGCGGTCGGCGGGAGTGAGGAACTCGACCTCCGGACGCGTCGTGTACCGGTCGTGGAGCGGCGCGCTCGCATCGTAAAGGACGCAGTGGGTCTGTGGGCCGAAGCCGATGCAACGGACGAAGCGGTCGTAGTCCTTCACCGCCGCCTGAACGTGCATCACCGACTTGCCGCTCTCTTCGTAGGCCTTCCACGCCGCCTCTGCGTTGTCGACGCGTGTGACCGCGCGCCATCCTCCACCATCATAGGGCTTCATGAAGAGGGGCCAGCCGAGCGCGTTGCCGACCGCGCTCACGTCGAAGAGCTTCGCATAGCGCGCGAGCGTGGGCTTCAGGTCGGGGTTCGGCTCGTAGCTCTTGGGCGGGATCATCCACGTGCCCGGGACGGGCATTCCGAGGTGCATCATCGCGCAGTAGGACGTGTGCTTCTCGTTCGACTGAACGCTCCACGGGTTGTTGAACACGTAGAGCTCGTTCATCAGAATCGACTTTTTTATCCACTCCCGGCTCGTGTGGTACCAGTGTGTCAGCCGGTCCACGACGACGTCGTACTTGCACGGTTGCTGCAGATCGAACGGCTCGATCGTGACGCGATCGACCTCGAAGCGAACCGTGTCCCCGCCCACTGGGATGCGCAGGTCGAGCTTTCGTACGATGTGCTCGAAGCACAACGGCCAACAGATGTCCGCGCCCAACGACAGCCCTATGTGACGTACGACCTCGCCCATGCCCGCTCCTTATTCGTAGATGAACATCAAGGGGCCGGGGAACAGCCACGACATCCCCTCGCGCAGGCGGTCGCGCCAGTTCTCCCAGTTGTGACCGTCACGCGCTTCGACGAAGCGGACCTGCATCCCCGTCGCGTCGAGCAGCGGCACCATCGAACGGTTCTCGTAGATGAGCGACTCGTAGACCCCGCAGCTCATGAAGAGCTGCTCGCTCACGGCCGTGGGTTCCGCGCGGTACTGGTTGACGAACTCGACGATGCGATCGAACAGCGGGCCGCGCCGGTTGTGGCGCCCGATGTCGGTGAACGCGAAGGACCCCGACTGCAGCAGCTGTCTCCCCCAGAACCCCGGGTACCGAACCGCGGTCGAGAATGCTGCGATCGCGCCGAAGCTCGCCCCCATCAGACCGCGTGCCTGCGGGCGCTCGAGGAGAGGAACCCTCCGTCCGATCTCCGGTACGAGCTCCTCGGTGATGAAGGCCGCGTGACGCTCGTCGTTCGCATACTCGCGCAGGCGATCCGGAGAGTCGGTGAATACGACGACGACGTCGGGAATTTCCAGACGGTGGATCAGGTTGTCGAGCACCGTCTTCATGCCCGCGTAGTTCAGGTAGTCGCTGCCGTCGTGCACGACGAGGAGCGGATAGCGGCGGGTGGTCCGGAAGCGCGCGGGAAGATAGATGTGACCACGTCGTGACCCGCCGAACGCGTGGCTATCCATGGCGAAGGCCTCGAGCGTCCCTTCGCGCGCCAGGGGATCCCGGTGCGTCCACGAGGGGGCCTGGTACCCTTCGCCCTGGAGCACGGAGTTCGCGCCGAAGGGATCGCGCGCGCGGTTCGGGTTGAGCGGGTCCTCGATCCACTCGCTGCCGCCCCCCCGATGAACCTCGTACTTGTATTCGATGCGCGATCCCGGAGGGATGTCCATCGTGAGGTACCAGAGGTCCGTATGAGGCACGCGCGCGAGCGCGTTCGACGACTCGAGGCCGAAGATCCAGTGGCGTAGGCTCACGCCATCCGCGGCGCCGAGCCACACGAACGTCGCGCTCGTCCCCTCGAGCAGGGGGAACTTCTTCCCGGCGATGAAGGCGTGCGCCTTCGCCGAGTCGGGTGCTGAAGCGAGCAGCTCCTGGATGGCGAGTCGGCGGATCATGATGCTCCGCGTCCAGGCGTCTCGAGCGGCACGCTCTTGCCGTCTTGCATGAGCCCCACGACGTCGTGCGCCGATCGGAAGCGCCCCCCCATCCACGTGATCCTCGAGCGCGCGGGCATCGCCAGGCAGATCGCCGGGGCGAAGCGGCGCGCCATGACCTGCACGCGTGCGGCGTCATCGAGGCGGAGGCGGTCCTCCGGCTGCGGAAGGACGACCGTGCCGGGCACCAACCCGAGGCCGGCATCGAGCACCTCGGAAGCGCCGGGCCCTTGCGGTGGACTGTCGTGAAAGAGCACGACGCGGTCGCTGATGGCCATCGCTCCAGCGCACCAGGCGAAGACGACGCGAGTCTCGACGAGGTCGGCGATGCGAAAGAGGACGAGGCGATTGAGCAGCGTCGATACGTGCCCGCCACCGATGGCGACAGCGTCGCACTCACGAACGATGGCGCGAAGCTCGGCGATGTGCGCCGCCACCGCGGGGCGCGCCGCCGGCTTGAAGGTGTCCTCGAACGTCTTCCGGACGGCCGCGCATTTCGACAGATGCCATGCGTCCAGGTCGCGGATGGCGTCGATCGACGCGCTCGCTTCGTCGGCCAGGATCGCCTCGGGGGCCGCGCGCTGGCGGATCACGTGCTGAGCCTCGAGCTCGTGGCCAAGACGAATGCGGTAAAAGTCCTGTCGGTGCCGCAGCGTCTCCTGCCGCTCTCGATGCGCTGCCAGCAGCTCGGTGTCGCGCTGGAAGACGTCCTCGCCTCGCTCGTGGAGGAGCAAGTTCACTGCGCGTCCTTCGAGGTGAGCGTCGAGGTCGTCGTCGTCCGCTTCGCGCTCCTGCCACCCCGCGGTGATCGTCGCGATCTTCCCTTTGATCCCCAGCTCCGCAACGGCCGCGCCCAGCGAAGGGTCGAAGCGCTGCGCTCCAAGGAGAACCACGGCGCGCGGCCTGGGGCGGGTCGATCGAGGTGCGTCGGAGGTACGCCTCGTGCCTCTCATTGCGCTCGAATCCGCACGTTACGGCCGACGAAGTCGAGCATCGTGCGCAGCTCGTCGTAGTCGGGGTGCTTCATCCGCACCCAGCCGTTGGCCATGTAGCCCGCGTCCACCGGTTGCGTCGCCGTGCCGGCAGGGGGGAGGTGGTGATCGATGACCCAAGGCCCGTAGCGGCGCTGCGCCTCCTCGAGCCCCTCGTAGCCTGCGATCTGCCCGTCGCGGTCGGGACGCAAAGCGACGATCCCGGCGGCGAAGCGGCGCGAGAGCGGCTGGCTCGGCTTGCCGTGGACGACCGCCATCGCCCACTCGCGGTAGATGTCGATGTCGTTTCCGACGGCGTAGAGATCCCACGCCCGCACCCCCGGAGGCCTGCACCCGATCTCGCTGAACTTGAGCCCCTTGGGACCGAAGAACCACTCCATGTGTGTGGCCGACGTCTCGATTCCGAGCACGCGGTTCACCGTGCGCGCCATCTCACGCAGCTCGACGTACCCGTCCGAGGCGTCGATGCGGTTCGTGGCGATGAACTGCGGAGAGATCCATCGGGCGCGCATCGCCTCGAGCACGTTCGGATAGTAGTGGCTCACAAAGTCGTGGACGACTCGACCACCGATCGAGATCGTATCGTAGAACCCTTCATGCCCTTCGATGAACTCCTCGACGGCAACGCTGTGACCGCGATCGACCTCGAACGAGACCAGAGCCGCGTTCAGCTGTTCCAGGGAATCGATGCGCACCGTGCCCGATGCTCCGGCGGCGTCTCGCGGCTTCACGACGAGCGGGAACCCGATGCGCGCGGCGAAATCCCGGATCTCGGCGGCGTCTGCGCTGCCGATCGACTGCGCACACGGCACACCCGCCGCGCGCAAGGCGTCCTTCATGGCCGGCTTGTCGCGGCAAAGGAACGTGGTGCGTTCGCTCGTCCCCTGAATTCCGCAACGCTCGCGCACCCGCGCTGCGGTCATGACGTGCGCTTCGACGACGGCCTCGAGCCGGTCGACGCGCACCTTCTGTTGAATCCAACGCACTGCTTTTTCGAGCTGTGCCTCGCTCGTCACGTTCCCGATCTGTTCGTAGTGGAACAGCCACTGACGCAGCTCGGGATCGAGCGCCTCTCGCGGGCGTTCACCGATTCCAGTGACGCGAGCGCCGACGGAGTGGAGACCGCGCACGAACTCGCGCTGGTTGGCGGGGAAACAAGGCTCGACGAACACGACGTCGACCGGCATGGATACGAACGGTACCAAGCCGCGAAGCTCGACCGTCAGCGGTTTCCTTCGAGATCTGCAAAGGAGCCCTCGTGAACGTCCTCTTCGTGTCCTCGGAGGTCGCCCCGTTCGCAAAGGTGGGCGGCCTTGGCGACGTCTCGGGGGCGCTTCCGCGGCAGCTTCGTGCCGAAGGGCACGACGTACGGGTCTTCGTGCCGATGTATGCGCGGGTCCGTGCCCAGGGGCGGCCGATGCAGACGGTCATCGACCGCGCTTCAATCGAGCTCGGCGGGACGAACGTCGTCTTTTCCATTCTCACGTCGCCGATGCCCGGCTCCAACGACCCCGTCTACTTCGTCAGCTGCCCCGCGCTCTACGATCGCCCCTCGATCTACACGTCGGACCCCGACGAGCACCTTCGCTTCGCCGTCCTCACGTGGGCCGCGCTGAAGACCTGCCAGCTGCTGCGCTTCCGCCCCGACATCGCGCACGTCAACGACTGGCAGACGGCGCTCTTGCCCCTCATCCTCCGGAGCATCCTGGCCTGGGACCGTCTCTTCGAGTCGACGCGCACGGTGCTCACGATCCACAACATCGGGCACCAGGGGACGTTCGACGCGCGCGTCCTCCCGGCGACCGGGCTCGCCGCTGCGGCGTCGCACTTCCACCAGGACCAGCTGCGCGAGGGGCGAATCAACTTCCTCTTGACGGGCATTCTCTTCGCGAACGCCATCACGACCGTGAGCCCCACCTACGCGCGCGAGATCTTGACGCCGGAGCACGGCGTCGGGCTCGACCCGTTCCTGCGCGATCGGCGGCGGGTCCTCTTCGGCATCCTGAACGGCATCGACGAAGCGGAATGGAGCCCCGAGGCGGATGCGCGCATCCCGCACCGGTATTCGGCAAGCGACCTGTCGGGCAAGGAGCTCGACAAGCGCGCTCTCCTCGCGGAGGCGGGGCTCCCGTATCGACCCGACGTGCCTCTCGTCGGAGTCGTTTCACGACTGGTCTGGCAGAAGGGCTTCGACCTCTGCGTGAAGGTGCTGCCGGGGCTCCTCGCCAGACGCGCCTTCCAGCTCGTGGTCCTCGGGACCGGGGAGCCGGCGTACGAGGACTTCTTCAAACGACTCGCGCGGAGCTTTCCGCGGCAGGTGGCGTACCGCAGCGCCTTCAGCGAGCAGCTCGCGCATCACATCGAGGCCGGAGCGGACATGTTCCTCATGCCGTCGCGGTACGAGCCGTGTGGGCTCAACCAGATGTACAGCCTCCGCTACGGCACCCCTCCGATCGTGCATCGCACCGGGGGGCTCGCCGATACGGTGACGCCCTTCGACGAGCGGCGTGGCCATGGTAACGGGTTCGTATTCGATCACTTCGATGCGCGGGGGCTCGCGTGGGCCATCGGGCGCGCGCTCGACGTCTGGGGGAGTGGAACCGGAGCCGACCGCGCACGGTGGCAGCGCATCCAGACGGAAGGGATGCGCGGGAAGTACTCGTGGACCCACCGCGCCGGGGAGTACGTGGCGCTCTACCGCAAGCTCGCGGCGTGAAAGGCGCACTCGCACTCGCCCTAAATCAGGGAGCGTGATTCTCGAT
>Ga0302196_10000636_pt1 | contig 33582 bp, 29 predicted proteins | sample II_Bog_N1_3_FD_198794 | JGI IMG/M metagenome (GOLD analysis project Ga0302196, IMG submission 198794) | Peat permafrost microbial communities from Stordalen Mire near Abisko, Sweden - II_Bog_N1_3 | ecosystem: Environmental > Terrestrial > Soil > Wetlands > Peat | place: Sweden: Abisko...
AGGACGCCAAGGCCGGCTTCTCAAGTCTGGTCGACAGCGCCATCAGGGGCGAGTTCGTGACGATCACCCGCCACGGCAAACCTGTGGCCGCACTGGTTTCGATTGAAGCGGCCGAGATCGCGCGCCAAGCAATGGACATGAAGCGCCCCGGTTTGGTCGCTTATCTGCGCACCTTTCCAGGCGGTGAGTTCGAGCGCAACCGGACGCCGTCACGGACTGTCGAGCTTTGAGCGGATTTCTGCTCGACACCAATGTCATCTCAATGCTGTCTCCCGCGCGGGCGCAGGTTTTGACCGGATTTCTCGTCTGGCTGGAGCGCGTAGACAACGAAGGCAGGGTCTTCCTGCCCGTTGTCGCGATCCACGAGATCGAAAAAGGCATTACGCTATTGGAGCACAAAGGGGCTACGTCGAAAGCCGCCGGCCTCAGGGTCTGGCTCGCCGGTCTCGTCGCCACCTTTGACGACAAAATTGTTCCGATCGACCGATCCGCCGCCGCGCACGCCGGCCAGTTGGAGGCCAAGGCGATTTGCGCGGGACATGACCCAGGCATGGCGGACGCCGCGATCGCCGGTATCGCTAAATCGCGGGACCTGACCATCGTCAGCCTCAATACCAAACATTTTGCCCCCTTTGGAATTGGTATGGCGACACCGGACGAGGCCGCGAAATTGGCTTGATCCGGCGTTTCCAGAGGCGCCCGGCGAACCAAGGCGCCCCTGGCGCCTGCATTTCAGTGATGAGATGCCAAGCGGCGCAGTTTCGCGATACACATCCCCGCCCAATGGCCGGCGAGCGTTGCACGGCCATCGACAGGAGTGCGCGCATGACCATCACCCGCCGTCGGCTTGGACTTCGGCTCGCGGCCGGGATCGTTGCGTCCGCCGCGTTCGGAGGATGGGCGCGGGCGGCCGAGGATGATGACGCGCCGGCCAATGTGTTCATCAGCCCTTGCGGCCAGCCGTTTCGGGCCAAGTCCTCCGCGCCCTACGCCGTGGTCGACTGGTTCAAGCAGGCCGACAAGAACAGTGACGGCCGCATCGATCACGCCGAGTTCCGGGCCGACGCGCAGGCCTTCTTCAATCAGCTCGATCTGGACCACGACGGGGTGCTGTCCTCGGTCGAGGTCGCCCTCTATGAGCGACGCGTGGCGCCGGAGATCCTGGGCTACTCGATTAAGGTCGGCGAAGCGCCCGCCCGACTGTGGCTGGCTCAGATGGGCGGCGGCGGCATGGGGGGCGTGCCGACGACGGACGGCGAGAGCGATCCTGACACGATGCGGCCCAAAAAGCCGCTCGACGAATCGGGCCTGGGCGCATCGCCGTTCGGCTTCTTCGACGAACCCGAGCCGGTCGCCACCGCCGACCTGGATTTCGACAACCTGATCAAGCTGCCCAATTTTCTCAGGCTGGCGGATCAGCATTTTCAGACGCTGGACGCGGACGGACGCGGCTACCTGACGCTCGATCGTCTTCCCAAGACCGACGCTCAGAGGAAGCTTGAGGCCTGGCAGCGGCATCACAAGCATTCTTCTTAAGGCCCTGAAGCCGGCCGCAGGGGCGAGCGGAGCGGCGTTGGCCGCGGATCGCCGAGGCCGTGGGCGTCGGGATTGCGCTGATCCGCTAAATGTCGCGCGGCCGGGTGAGTCAATTTTCGTTCGTGGTCTCGTAGCGACCTCGCCCCCGCCGCCGAGTCCCGCTAATAACCGGGTCATGACCACGCCCGCCGCCCCCGCCAAGCCCATCGCCGACCTCGCCCTGGAATACGGGCTCAAGCCCGACGAGTACCAGCTGATCGTCAAGCGCCTCGACCGCGAGCCGAACCCGCTGGAGCTGGGGGTGTTCAGCGTGATGTGGTCCGAGCACTGCTCGTACAAGTCCAGCCGCAAACACCTCGGCCGGCTGCCGACCAAGGGGCCGCGGGTGATCCAGGGGCCGGGCGAGAACGCCGGGGTGGTCGATATCGGCGACGGCCAGGCCTGTGTGTTCAAGATGGAGAGCCACAACCACCCCAGCTATATCGAACCCTATCAGGGCGCGGCCACCGGGGTCGGCGGCATCATGCGCGACGTGTTCACCATGGGCGCGCGGCCGATCGCCCTGGTCAACGCCCTGCGCTTTGGCGATCCCAGCCATCCCAAGACCAAGCGGCTGGTGGCGGGCGTGGTCGCCGGGATCGGCGGTTATGGCAACTGCGTCGGCGTGCCGACCGTGGCCGGCGAGACCAATTTTCACCGCGGCTATGACGGCAATATCCTGGTCAACGCCATGTGCGTGGGTCTGGCCGACGCCGACAAGATCTTCTATTCGGCCGCGCCCGCGCCGGGCCTGCCGGTGGTCTATTTCGGCTCCAAGACCGGCCGCGACGGCATCCATGGCGCGACCATGGCCTCGGCCGAGTTCGACGCCGATTCCGACGAAAAGCGGCCCACGGTCCAGGTCGGCGACCCGTTCGCCGAAAAGTTGTTGATCGAGGCGACGCTGGAGCTGATGGCCTCGGGCGCGGTGGCGGCGATCCAGGACATGGGCGCCGCGGGCCTGACCTCGTCGTCGGTGGAGATGGCCGGCAAGGGCGGCGTCGGCATCGAGCTTGACCTGGACATGGTGCCCCAGCGGGAGGCGGAGATGACCGCCTATGAGATGATGCTGTCGGAAAGCCAGGAGCGGATGCTGGCCGTGCTCAAGCCCGGCCGCGAGGCCGACGGCCAACGCATCTTCGCCAAGTGGGGCCTGGACGCGGCGACCATCGGCTGGACCACCGACACCGGCCATATCGTGCTGCGCCACAAGGGCGAGGTGGTCTGCGACCTGCCGCTGGCCCCGCTGTCGGACGATGCGCCGCTGTATGACCGGCCCTGGGTGCAGCCTGCCTTGCGCCCCCGCCTGGACCCGGCCAGCGTGCCCGCGCCCACCGACTGGACGGCGGCGGTGCTGACCGTGCTGTCATGCCCGGACGTGGCCTCCAAGCGCTGGCTTTGGGAGCAGTACGACCGCCACGTGATGGCCGACACCCTGGAGGACAGCGCCACCGGCGCCGACGCCGGGATCGTGCGGGTGCACGGCTCGCGCAAGGCCCTGGCCATCACCTCCGACTGCACCCCGCGCTATGTCGAGGCCGACCCGTTTGAGGGCGGCAAGCAGGCGGTGGCCGAGGCCTGGCGCAATCTGACCGCCGTCGGCGCCGACCCGATCGCCATCACCGACAATCTCAATTTCGGCAATCCCGAACGCCCGGAGATCATGGGCCAGATCGTGCGGGCCATCGACGGCATGGCCGACGCCTGCCGGACGCTGGACTTCCCGGTGGTGAGCGGCAATGTCTCGCTCTACAACGAGACCAATGGTGCGGCCATTCCCCCGACCCCCACCGTCGGCGGCGTCGGCCTGCTGGCCGACTATGGCCTGCGGATGGACTATGCCGGCGCGGCGCCCGGCGACACCCTGATCCTATTAGGCGTCAGCCACGGCGAACTAGGCGCCAGCCTTTATCTGCGCGAAGTGCTGGGCCGCGAGGATGGGGCGCCGCCGCCGGTGGACCTGGCCGCCGAGCTGAAGGCGGGGACCCTGGTGCGCGCCCTGATCCGCGATCGGGCCGTGCGGGCCGTGCACGACCTGTCCGATGGCGGGCTGGTGATCGCCGCCGCCGAGCTGGCCCTGGCCAGCGATGTCGGCCTGACCTTGGACGCCACCAGCGCCGCCCACGCCCATCCGTTCCTGTTCGGCGAGGACCAGGGCCGCTATCTGGTCGCCACGCGCACGCCGGAGTCGGTGATCGCCCATGCCCTGGCCGCCGGGGTTAACGCAGCCCTGGTCGGCGTGGTAGGGGGCGCGGCGTTCAGCTCCACGGGCCTGTTCGCCATCCCGCTGCCGGCGCTGCGCGCGGCCCACGAGGGGTGGATGCCGGCTTTCATGGGTTAGGGCGCGGACTTCGGCGCACTGCTTCCGGGTGACTTCGCAGACAATCTCTTGGCCCACGATTTGCTGACGGCTCGCGGCGGATCGTCGTTCGTTGCAAACGTCGCACCCCATCGATTGAAACAAGCTTCACCATTCATCGTAAATTTTCGCACCCGGTAGCGTTGAATTCGATCCGTTATCCACACTTCGTCAGCACATTTTGTGATTCAATGGCGGGGCCACCTGGCTAACGACCTTGGACCGCCCACGCCATGACCCCTTCCGTTCTCCCGCCCAAGACCGCGCCAGGCGCTGAGTCTGCGGCCGGCCGGGTCACGCCATCGGTTCGACGACGCCGCGCGAGCCTCGGTTAAGTCGCATGCGCTTTCGCCCCCTGGCCAATTCCGGAATGGTGGTCTCGGTCCTGACCCTGACCCTCGCCGACAGCCCGACCCGCAACCGGCCGCAGGAATGGGAGCAGCTGGTCTATGCGGCGCTGGAGAACGGGATCAACTCGTTCGAAGTGGTCGGACGCCACCCCAATATCGGCGAGGGCCTGGCCCGCGCCATCCACGCCATTGAGCGCCGGCTGGTCAATGTCGCCTGGCGGCTGGGCAATAGCTATGACGCCGACGGCTACCCGGCGCGCGATTTTTCCGGCGACGGGCTGGAGAAGGTCACCGAGGCGATCCTGGCCCGGACCGGCTTTTCCTATCTCGACGCCATCGTGCTCGACGAGCCGCGCGATCGCGAGCTCAATTCCGACGCCTTGAACCGCCTGAAGGCCCTGCGCGCGGCCGGACGGGTGCGGCAGATCGGGGTGGCCGGCAAGGACGACGCGATAGACGCCTATATCTCCACTGGCGTGTTCGACCTGCTGCACATGCCCTACAGCCTGACGTCGGGTTGGAAGGAGCGGCTGCGCCAGCAGGCGGCCCAAGAGCATGACATGGCCATCGTGGCCTATGACTACTATCCTGAGCGCCTGCGCGCCGGCGCCACGCCTGCCGGCAAGGGCAAGCCAAAGCACGCCCACCCGTTGGCCGGGATCGGCACCTACGCCTTTCTCGACAAGACGCCGCGCTGGACCGGCGAGGCCATCGCGTTGGCCCACGCCCTGACCAATCCGGCCATCGCCAGCGTCGAGGTGGTCACCGACCGACCTGAACGGCTGGCGGCCCTGGCCAACGTGCCAGAGTTGGATCTGCCCCCCGGCGTCTCGGCCCAGATCGAAATGGCCCGTTTCGGCGCCGTCGCCCGGCCCGATCGCACGCGCAAAGCTTGACCCTGAGGGTGCGGGCGCCTAGCTGAGGGGCTGTCCCATTCATTGGCGGAGCGCTGCCATGTCCGATCCCTCGACCGACGTCACCGACAAGGTCTCCGCCTTCATCAGCCAGACCGTCACCGACAACCCGGTGGTGCTGTTCATGAAAGGCGACCCCGACCAGCCCCGCTGCGGCTTCTCGGCCACCGTGGTGCAGATCCTCGACCATCTGGGCGTCGAATACGCGGGCGTCGATGTGCTGCGGAGCGAGCCGCTGCGCCAAGGCATCAAGGCCTATAGCGACTGGCCGACCATCCCCCAGCTCTACGTCAAGGGCGAGTTCGTCGGCGGCTGCGACATCATCCGCCAGATGTTCGAGGCGGGGGAGTTGAAGACGTTGCTGGCGGAGAAGGGGTTGTTGGAGGCTTAGGGGGCCGCGCAGACCCTTGGCCTAGATTTCCTCCCCCGCGTGCGGGGGAGGTGGTGGCGCGACAGCGCGACGACGGTGGGGGCAAGTGACCGCGACGATCGCGCCAACCCCCGGCCACGGTCGCAGCGGAGAGAGGCCCCCTCAAAACAACCCCAACGCCTTCAAGCTCGCCACCCCCTCGCGCCCGACCACCAGATGGTCGTGGACCTTGATGTTCAGCGCCCTCCCCGCCTCGACCACGAGCCTGGTCATGTCGGCGTCGGCCTTGGAGGGGGTCGGATCGCCGGAGGGGTGGTTGTGCACCAGGATCAGTGAGGCGGCCGACAGCTCCAGCGCCCGGCGCATCACCTCGCGCGGATAGACCGGGGCGTGGTCGACGGTGCCGTGGCCGAGCGCCTCGTCGGCGATCAGCTGGTTCTTGTTGTCGAGGAACAGCACGCGAAACTGCTCGCGCGGCTCATGGGCCAGGGCGACGCGCACATAGGCCAGAAGCGCCGACCAGGATGAGATCACCGTGCGCCGCACTACCGGCGCGCGGGCGATCCGCAGGGCCGCGGCCTGCACGGCCTGGAGATCGAGCGCGGCGGCCTCGCCGATCCCCTTGACCGTGCATAGCTCGGCGACCGAGGCGGCGAACACCCCGGCCAGCGAGCCGAACCGGGCGAGCAGGGTCTTGGCCAGCGGCTTGACGTCGCCGCGCGGGAAGGTGCGAAACAAGATCAGTTCGAGCAGTTCGTAATCGGGCAACGGCTCGAACCCGCCGGCCTTCACCCGCTGGCGCAGACGGTCCCGGTGCCCGACCTGATGGGGTGGCTCAGGCGGCGAGGTCACCGGCCAGAAGGCCGGCGCGGCGATGTCGGACACGGATCCGTCGGGGCGCATGGGCGCGATTGTTGCTTATTTGTTCCGGGCAGGCAAGCACGTTCCGACCAGAGCGTTCGGATAAGCTCGCAGTGGTTTCGCCGGGCCGTTCAGCCCAAAAAACCCGCTCATCCCGGCGAACGCCGGGACGCAGATCACAAAACGCCGACGGTTGAGCGCAATGAGTGTGCCTCCCCCATGCACCGAGACCTTCGATCTGGGTCCCGGCATTCGCCGGGATGAGCGGAGATTGCTCAGTTCCGCCCCTACCCCGTCACCGGCCGATAAAGCCCCGCCGGCGACAGCGTAAATATCTCCAGCCCGTCCTCGGTGATCCCCACCGAATGCTCGCACTGGGCCGACAGCGACTTGTCGCGGGTGACCGCGGTCCAGCCGTCGGAGAGCAGCTTGACCGGCGACTTGCCCAGATTGACCATCGGCTCGATGGTGAAGAACATCCCGGGCTTCAGCACCTCGCCCTCGCCGCGGCGGCCGAAGTGCAAGATGTTGGGATTGTCGTGGAACACCCGGCCCAGGCCGTGGCCGCAAAAATCGCGCACCACCGAACAGCGCTGGGCCTCGACAAAGGTCTGGATCGCATAGCCGATATCGCCCAGCCGCGCGCCGGGCTTGGCCGCCGCCAGGCCCCGCTCCAGGGCGTCATAGGTGATGTCGATCAGCCTGCGCGCGCGCACCGGCACGTCGCCGATCAGATACATCCGGCTGGTGTCGCCGTGCCAGCCATCGACGATCACCGTCACATCGATATTGGCGATCTCGCCGTCGCGCAGGGCCCGTGGGCCGGGAATGCCATGGCAGACCACGTGTCCGGGGGAGATGCACACCGTCTTCGGATAGCCGCGATAGAACAGGCAGGCCGGCAGGGCGCCGTGGTCGAGGGTGAACTCCCGCGCCAGCCGGTCGAGATCCTCGGTCAGCACGCCGGGCTTCACATGGGGCGTGAGCATGTCCAGGCACTCGGCGGCCAGACGGCCGGCGCGGCGCATGCCCTCGAAGTCCTCGGCGGTGTGAATCTTGATCGTGGAGGTGCGCCGGTGGGCGACGGCCTCCAGCGTATCGGCCTGGGTCATGATCTGCTCCCGCATCGACGCACGCGGGAGCGGCGGCGACTGCGTATCGATGGACGGCTAATGTCGCAATGATCGAGCGAAAATTCAACGGGCGCTTATGGCGGGAGCGATCAGGCCAGGACATGATAGCGATCTAACCTTCGATCTCAGGACATCCCCGCCATGCTGACCTATTCCGAACTCGGCGAAGCCGAAGCCCGCATCGCCATCGAGGCCTGCGTCGTGGAGTTGGGCGCGCGCGGCAAGGCCGGGGTGATCGCGGTTGGCGATCGACACGGGGAGCTGATCGCCCTGCTGCGGATGGATGGCGCGCCCTTGCCCTCGATCACCGTGGCGATCAACAAGGTGTTCACCACCTCGCGCAAGGGCGAGCCGAGCGGTAATATCGGTCGCGCCAACCAGGCCAGCGGCGACGACATCAGCTACTATGGCGATCCGCGCTTTGTCGGCTGGGACGGCGGCGCGCCGGTGATCCTGGCCGGTCAGGTGTTGGGTTCGGTCGCCGTCAGCGGCCTGAGCGGCGCGGAAGATCTGGAGATCGCCGAGATGGGCGTCAGCCAGATCCTGGCGCACCTGGCGGTCAAGATTTAGGCGGCCGCGCGCATCACAGCGCCTCGTCCAGTCTGACCCAGCCAGCCTGGGCGCGGCTGGCCCGCACCGCGCAGCGGATCAGGGCCATGCCGCGGACGCCGTCCTCAATGCCAGGAACCCCGGCGCCGGGACGGGGCGTGGCGCCCTCGATGGCGTCGGCGAAGTCGCGATAGAGGGTGGCGAAGGCCTCGATGAAGCCTTCGGGATGCCCGGTGGGCAGGCGCGCCGGCGCCCGGCCGGCGGCGCTCAAATAGGGGGCGGCGGCGTGCAGCACCTGGGTCGGCTGATCGATCCAGTTCAGGGTCAGGATATCGGGCCGGTCGTGCGACCAGTCCAAGCCCCCGCGCTCGCCATAGACCCTAAGACGCAGGCCGTTACGATCGCCGGCGGCGATCTGCGAGGCGACCATCACCCCTGGCGCGCCGTTGTCGAAGCGCCACAGCATGTTGCAGTCGTCGTCGAGCAATCGTCCCTCGACCACGCTGGACAGGTCCGGACACAGACGATCGACCTTCAGCCCGCTGACCAGCTCGGCGATATGAAGGGCGTGGACGCCGATGTCGGCGATCGCGCCACCCTCGCCGCCGGTGGCCGGATCGGCGCGCCAGCCGGCCTGCTTGTGATCGCCGCGCTCGAGCGGTTGGGCGAGCCAGCCTTGCGAATAGTCAACCACCACCTTACGCACCGCGCCCAGATCACCCCGGCGCACGATCTCGCGCGCCTCGCGCACCATGGCGTAGCCGGCATAGGTGTAGGTCAGGCCGAACTGGCGGCCGCAGCCGGCGACGATATCGCGCAACAACAGGGCCTCGGCCAGGGTGAGGGTCGCCGGCTTGTCGCACATCACGTGCAGTCCAGCCTCCAGCGCGGCCTTGGCGATCGGGAAATGTAGGTGGTTGGGTGTGGCGATCACCAGCAGCTGGACGCCGTCAGCCCGGAGGGCCTCGGCCGCGATCAGCGACCCATAGTCCGGATGGACGCGATCGGGGTCCAGCCCCCAGGCGGCGCCAGCCTCCCGCGCGCGGTTCAGGTCGCGGCTGAAGGCGCCGGCGACCAGGCGCATTCGCCCATCCAACTCGGCGGCCATCTTGTGCACGGGCCCGATGAACGATCCGGGACCGCCGCCGATCATGCCCATGCGAAGGGGAACAGAGACTGACACGACGGCGGCTCACCCGCTCTGGGGGCGCGTCGGCGCCGGCCCGGATCGCCGCTGGGCGCAAACGCAGCCTCCCGCCCCTCGCCGCCGCTCGGGCGTTGGGCGCCGAACCCGCGCCTCGCGAAATCGATCGGCGAAACCAAGCGAAGTCATTGCATTCCTCTGCGCCTGACTATAATGGCCGTCAAGCTTATTTGTAATCGATTACAAAAGATTAGCAGGACTCGTCGACCGCCGCAAGATTAGCCTTGCGGCGGGGTTGCAGGTAGGGTTCGCCTCATGTCAACCATTCAAGACGTCGCACGTCACGCCGGGGTCTCCACCGCAACGGTCTCGCGGGTGCTGAGCCATCCCGAAATCGTGGCCGGACCGACCCGCGAGCGCGTGCTGGCTGCTGTCGAGGCGTTGCAATATGAGCCGAACCATGCCGCCAAGAGCCTACGGACGCTGAAGACGGCCAAGATCGTGGTTACAGTGCCCAATATCGCCAATCCCTTCTTCTCGGCGGTGATCCGCGGCGTGGAGGAGGCGGCCCAGGCGGCGGGTTATGCCGTGCTGCTCGGCGATACGCGCCATGAGCCGGGGCGCGAAGAGCTTTACGCCGCCATGCTGCGTCGGAAGGAGGCGGACGGGCTGATCTTCCTCGGCCACCGCCTGCCCGACACCCTGGCCGACATGGTCGAGCGGATGGGCGGACGCGCGCCGGTGGTCAATGGGTGCGAGTTCAGTCCGGAGCTGGGCGTGTCCAGCGCCCATATCGACAATCGTCTGGCCGCGTTTGAGGCGATGACCCTGCTCTATGGTCTCGGCCATCGGCGGGTCGGGGTGATCACGGGCCTGATGGCCAGCCCGATCAGTCGTGACCGGCTGACGGGCGCACGCGAATGCGCCGCCCAGCACGGGCGGCTTGACGACTTCATGATGGCGATCGGCGATTTTTCCGTCGAATCCGGCTCCAAGCAGACCCGCGCCTTTCTGGCGGGGCCGGCGCCGCCCTCTGCCCTGTTCTGCTTCGGCGACGAAATGGCCATGGGCGCCCTGAGGGCCATCGCCGACCTCGGACTGAACTGCCCCCAGGACGTCTCCGTGATCGGTTTCGATGACATCGCCTATGCGCGCTATCTGCAGCCTCCGCTGACCACCGTCAGCCAGCCGATGGCGGAGATCGGACGCGAGACGGTCGCGCTGCTGCTCGAGATCATCCGGGGCGAGGCTGATCGACCGGTGTTCAAGACCCTGCCCCACCATCTGATTGTACGCGGCAGCACCGGCGCGGCGCCCGCACGGCGTTAGGGGCGCGCGCCAGCGCAGCTTCTGGGCGAAGCGCTTTGTTTGACGCCGAATTCCAGGCCATGCTTAGCTTTGGCAGGCGGCGCGCTGAAGCCGTGGGGGCGGGACAATCGATATGCGAAGGCCAGGCTGGACCATCGCTGCGACCGCGGCGGCGCTCGCGCTGCTTTGCGGGTGCGGCGGAGGCGGAGGCGGCGGTGGCGGTGGCGGCGTCACCGGCCCCGGCGCGCCGACCCAGACCACGCCGGCGGCCGCGCCGACCATCCAGACCACGCCCGCCCAGAACGGCGCCGTCGTGGTCAGCCTCAGCTCAGCCACGCCCGGCGCCGCCATCTATTACACCGCCGACGGAACCACCCCGACCACCGCCTCCCAGCAATATGAGGCGCCGTTCCTGGTGGCTGCCAATGAGACCGTCAGCGCCATGGCCACCGCGCCGGGAGACAGCGCCAGCACGGTGACCAGCCAGGCCTTCTCGCCCAATATCGCTTCTGGGACGCTGGTCTGGTCGGATGAGTTCAACAACACCACCGGCGCCGACGCCCAGCCCAATCCGGCGGTGTGGACCTACGAGAACGGCGCCGGCGGCTATGGCAACAACGAACTGGAAAACTATTGCGGCTGGGGCGCGGCCACGTCGCCGTGCAGCACGGCCAATCCCAACGTCTATGTCGGGACCGACGGTTCTCTGCATATCGTCGCGCAACAACCCAGCGCTGGGGTCTACACCTCGGCGCGGCTGAAGACCCAGGGGCTGTTCAGTTTCCAATATGGCCGGATCGAGGTGCGCGCCCAGTTGCCGGAGGCGCAGGGTTTGTGGCCGGCGATCTGGCTGATGGGCAATAATATCATCACCGATCCCTATCCGGCCAATGGCGAGCAGGACGTGATGGAGCGGGTCAATGCGGCGGGCACGCCCGACTGGGTGCAGGGATCGATCCACGGGACTGGCTTCACCACCGGCGGCGTCGGCGCGCAATATGACTTTCCCACCGGCCAGACCGCCGCCCAATGGCACACCTACGGGATGATCTGGGGGCCAAACAGCATCGCCTACTATGTCGATGATCCGACCCAACCCTATGCGACCTTCACCAAGGCCAATTTGGCGAGCTTCCCAGGCGCTGTCTGGCCGTTCGACGCCGGCCAGAGCAACTTCATCCTGCTCAACCTGGCCGTAGGCGGAAACTTTCCTGGCCCTCCCAACGCCAACACGCCGTTTCCGTCGCAGATGCTGGTTGATTATGTGCGGGTGTATACGAGGTAGGCCAAGGGCGGCGCGAAACCCAAGCACACCTGCGGATTCCCGCGAAGCCGTCTACGCTGCTCCTCATGCTTGAGGCGCCCGCGCTGCGGCCCTCGAAGGACGAGGCGCAGGATAGCCTTGGCCAATACCTTAGCGGCTATGCGCGTAGCGGGGAATGAGCGCAATTTATGAGCCGATTCAAGCTACCTTCGCCTCCCTCAAGACGGTCTCGCTTGGCTCCGCGCCGCAACGGCCACCCGCGCCGGCGCCAGCCGCAGGCGGGTCAGGCTGATCCCCGCGGCCGCGGCGGCCACCAAGGCGGCGGTGAGCAGAGCGCCGATCATCGCCCCGCCTCCGGCCAAGCGGAAGAACATCGCCGCCACCACCGCGCCGGCGGTCTGGCCCAGCAGACGCGCGGTGGCCAGCATGCCGCCCGCAGCGCCGCTGCGATTGAGCGGGGCCGAGGAGACGATGGCGCGATTGTTCGGCGACTGGAAAAAGCCGAAGCCCGCGCCGCATAGGGCCATCCGCCACGCGATGTCGAGATCGCCCGCCCCTGGGTGCAGCCGTGACAGGGCGCCCAGACCCAAGGCGAACAGGGCCAGGCCAAAGCCGCCCAGCAGGCCCGCTGGGAAACGGTCGGCCAACCGCCCGGCCAGCGGCGCGGTCACCGCCACCGCCAGCGGCCAGGGGGTCATCAACAGGCCGGTCTCCACCGCCGTTCGCGCCAGAGGGCCCTGGAAATAGAAGGGCAGCACCACATAGGCTAGCATCTGCGCCGCGAACGACACGATCGAAGTGCCGATCGACAGGCCGAAGATCGGGATCCGCATCAGATCGACCGGGGTTAGCGGCGCCGGCACGCCAAGCTCGCGCCGCACCAAGATCGTCCCTGTCACCAGGCCCAGGCCGGTCTCGCCCAGGCCCCAGGCCAGGTCGCCGCGCGACAACCCCTCCAGCCCCATGATCAGCAGGCCGAAGGTCAACACATTGAGCGCCGCGGCGATCCTATCCAGCCGCACCTTGGCCCCGCCGGCGGTGGGCAGCGCGCGGCTGGCGATGACGATGGCCACCACGCCGATCGGCACATTGACCGCGAACAGCCACTCCCAGGAGGCGACGGAGAGGATGGCCGAGGCCACGGTCGGCCCCAGCGCCGCGGCCAGGGAGATCACCACCGCATTGAGGCCGATACCGCGCCCCAGCAGCCGTTGCGGATAGGTGAAGCGCACCAGGGCGGCGTTGATGCTCATGATCCCCGCCGCGCCGAAGCCCTGGAACACCCGCGCCAGGGTCAGGGCCACCAGGGTGTGCGACAGGGCGCAGCCGAGCGAGCCCAGCGTGAAGATCGCCAGTCCCGCCAGATAGACCCGCCGATAGCCCAGCCGGTCGCCCAGGGCGGCCAGCGGCAGCAGGGCCACGGTGATCGCCAGCTGATAGGCGTTGACGATCCAGATCGAGGCGGCCGGGGTGGCGTGCAGTTCGTGGGCGATGGTCGGCAGGGCGACATTGGCGATGGCGCTGTCCAGCACCGACATGGCCATGGCGATCCAGATCGCCAGCACCGACCAGTAGCGGCGCGGGGTGGGCAGGCCGTCATGAACCGCGGTGGTCGGCTGCGGCGCGTTTGAAACCGCCAGTGAGGTCATGGACGCCCTTTCCATACTCAAGACCTGGCCTTTGCGGCGCGACGCGGGCTGTCGTGCGCTAACGAGCCGACCTGTCGATAGGTTCAGCCGCCGCCGCTGTCGACGCCCAATTTCGCGGGCACCAGGCGCCGGCCCCCGCGTCCGCGACGGCCAGGTCAATTTCGTCGCGCAACGGCTTTCGCCGGCGCTTGTGCGTCGACGGCATTTGCTGATCTATGCGGCGACCAACAACGCAGCGCGAGACTGTCCGTGGCCAACCCTGCCGCATGAGCCTGAACGGACACGAGGCTCGCCTGCTGCTCTGCGCCCTGCTGGCGATCGTGGCCGTCGTGGTGGTCATTGGTCGGTTCAAGATCCACGCCTTTCCGGCGCTGCTGGTCGCGGCGCTGATGATGGGTCTGGGCGCCGGACTGGATCCCGTGAAGGTCACCGCCGCGATCTCCACCGGCTTTGGTCAGATTCTCGGCGGCGTCGGCGCGGTCATCGGACTGGGCGCGATCCTGGGGGCCATGGTGCTGGGCTCCGGCGGGGGCGAGCGAATCGCCGCGGCCATGCTCAAGCACAGCGGCCCGCGCGGCGCGACCTGGATGATCGCCGCCGTGGCCATGTTGATCGGCGCGCCGCTGTTCTTCGAGACCGGGCTTGTGCTGATGATGCCGGTGATCATCGCCCTGGGTCAGCGACTGGAGGCGGATGGTCAAGGCTCGGCTGGGTCCGGCTATATGCGCGCGGCGATTCCGGCCCTGGCCGGGCTGTCGGTGATGCATGGGCTGGTCGCGCCGCATCCGGGGCCCTTGATCGCCATCACCGCCCTGACCGCGCCGCTGGGGCGCACCTTCCTGATCGGTCTGGCCATGGCCATTCCGACGGTGATCCTGGCCGGGCCGGTGTTCGGCGGCGCCGTCGCTCGCTTCGCCAGCGCCAATCCGGCCCAGGTGGCCGAGCCGATCGACCATGCAGAGACCCAGACCCGCTCGGCGGGCCTGTGGGCCACCAGCCTGACCCTGTTGCTCCCCGGAATACTGATCCTCGCCAAGACCCTGGCCGACGCCGGCCTGACGCCCGCCTCGCCGGCAAGGGGTCTAGCCGATGTGCTGGGCGCGCCGACCATCGCCTTGCTGGCTGCGGTGATCGTGTCGATGTTCACCCTGGGCCGGGCGCTGGGCCTGAGGCGGGAAGCGATCTCTCGGCGCGTCGCCTCCGGCCTGCCCGGCATGGCGGCGATCTTGCTGGTGATCGGCGCCGGCGGGGCGTTCAAGCAGGTGCTGGTCGACAGCGGCGTCGGCGCGGCCCTGGCCGGGGCGGCCGCGCAGGGTCACCTGCCGCCAATCCTGGTCGGCTGGTTGCTGGCGGTGTCGATCCGCCTGGCCACGGGCTCGGCGACGGTGGCCACCACCACCGCGGCGGGGGTGTTGGCGGCGGCGGTGCAGGGAACCGGCGTCGATCGCTCGCTGCTGGCCCTGTCGATCGGCGGCGGCTCGCTGTTCTTCTCCCACGTCAACGACGCCGGCTTCTGGATGGTGCGCGAGTTCCTCGGCCTGTCGGTGGCCGACACCTTCAAGACCTGGTCGGTGATGGAGACCATAATATCGGTGATGGTCCTGGGCCTGACCCTGGCCGCATCGGCGGTGATCTGATGGGCGGGGCCCGACCGAAGCCCTTCCCCCTTGATGGGGGAAGGGTTGGGATGGGGTGGGCCCCATCCGAGCTGTCGAAGATTTCAGCCGATGGGCGGGGTCGTCACCGCTCCCCCGCGGGCGCCGCGGGATCACCCCCAACCCTGCCCTTCCCCCATCAAGGGGGAAGGGTTCCAGTTCAATCCGTGTAAGGCTTAGCTCATGACCCCGACCCTCACCCGTCGCGGCGCCCTCGCCGCGGCCCTGGCCACCGTCGCCGCCCGTCCGGTCCGCGCCGCTGGCGCCGGCCCGCTGATGGCCTATGTCGGCAGTTATACGCCGGAGGGTCACGGCATTTTCCAATACCGCTTCGACGCGCACAGCGGCGTGCTGACGCCCGTCGGCCTGGCGGCGGCGATCAGCAATCCGACCTGGATCACCATCGACGCTTCGCGCGGGCGGCTATTCGCGCTCAGCGAGGGCGATGACTTCGGGCCAGGCCACACCGGCTCGGTCACCGCCTTCGCCATCGACGCGGCCACTGGCGCCCTGGTCGCGCGCAATACGGTCAGCTCCGGCGGCGCGGGGCCGGCCTATGTCAGCCTACATCCCTCCGGCCGGTTCCTGCTCGTGGCCAACTATGGCGGCGGCAGCGTCGCCGTCCTCGGCGTCGCCGCCGACGGCGCGCTCACGGGGCCGCTGGACATCCAGGCTACGCCGAAACCCGCCATCCCACCCGCGCCCGATCCCGCTCAGCTTGGCAACCTGGCGCTCAGCGACCATGTCGCTTCGCACATGCACATGGTCGCCGCCGACCCCAGCGGACGCTGGATTATCGCCGACGACGCCGGGACGGACCGGATCATGGTCTGGAGCTTCGATCAGACGACCGGCAAGCTGACGCCGGCGGCGACGCCGTTCGTCACGACCCCGTCAGGCTCGGCGCCGCGGCATTTCGTGTTCGCCCCCGGCGGGCGGCGGCTGTTTGATCTGCAGGAGCATGACAGCCTGCTGAAGGCCTACGCCTTCGATCCAGCAACGGGCGCCCTGGCCCTCGAGCAGGCGGTCCAGACGCTGGGTCCGGGGTTCGCGGGCAGCAGCCTGGCCTCGGAGCTGGCCCTATCACGCGACGGCCGCTTTCTGTTCGCCGGCAACCGCCTACGCAACACCGTCACCACCGTGGCCGTCGGCGCCGCCGGGCGGATGACAGTGGTCAGCGAGGCCTGGACGCAAGGCGACCACCCTCGCAGCTTCACCCTCGACCCGAGTGGCCGCTTCTTGATCTGCTGCAACCAGCGCAGCGACGACCTTACCACCTTCCGGGTCAACCCCGCGACCGGCGCCCTGACCTTCACCGGCCGTTTCGACGCCGTGGGCAGCCCGGCGGTGCTGGCGTTCTGGCGGGCGGGGTGAGGTGTTGGCGGCGTGACCTGTTATCGCGACGTCTCGGCTAACATGGCCGGACGCCCCTGTTTGACAAGCAAGGCCACGGCTCGCTGGTCAAATGAGACAAAGGTCTCGCCGCCAAGCCAGGCGCCCTCAAAGGCGATCAACCCGTCGGCGAAGTCGCCCCCGGCCTTCAGCATCGCCAGGCCGGCGTCCACGGCCGGGCGATTGACGGCGACATTGGCGGCATCGAGCAAGGCCTCGAGGGCGGCAGCTATGTCATTTTGTCCAAATTTATAAATGCGTCGAAGCACCCAGACCAACTCGCATAGGCAAGGCAGGGTGACGGCGATGACCTCCGCGGCCTTGAGCAGCCGGGCCGCGGCTTCGGCCTGTTTTTCATCGTCGCGCACAACGGCGCGGACGAGAATATTGGTGTCGACGGTGATCTTCACGCGTCGCCGGCCCAGCCGGCGGCGGCCGCGTCGTTGATCTCCTCAAGCGTCGCGACCGTCTCGGTCTTGCCGGCGAGCAGGCCCAGAAATCCGTCAATCGTGCCGGCGGGCCGAGCCGCCCTCAGCGCAATCCGGCCGTCCGGCAGCTTATCCAATTCAATCTTTTCGCCCGGCTGGATGCCCAGATGTTGCAGCACGTCCCGCCGGAACGTGACCTGACCCCGGGCGGTGACGGTCAAAATAGTCATGGCACGCCTCCTGGTGCGGCAGGATCATAGGGTAATGCAGAAACGCATTATAGCGAAATCTGGCTTCGCGCGGCTGTTCGCTACAGGGCGGCTTGGGCTGCCGGCGCGGCACGTTCCGACCACCGCTACGGCGCTAACCGCCCCTCCCCCACACTCACCGTCACCCGCGCCTCTACGTCATCCGCCGCCGCCGCCAGCAGCACCGCGTAGTCTCCCGCCGCCACATGCCAGCCGTGCGCCGCCTCGTCCCAGGCGGCCAGCATCCGGGTGGGGACCTGCACGGTCACGTGGCGACGCTCGCCCGGTTGCAAAACGAGCTTGCTCCAGCCGGCCAGCCGGTTGTGCTGCGGCTCGCCGGGGGGATGGACGGTGACGTAGATCTGCGGCACGGCGGCGCCGGCGCGCGCGCCGGTGTTGGTCACGTCGAAGCTGACCGACACGCCGCCCGCGTTCGGATGCGCCTCCAGGGCGCCGTAAGAAAACCGGGTGTAAGACAGGCCAGTCCCGAAGGCGTAGGCCGGCGTCAGGCCGCGGGTTTCGAACCACTTGTAGCCGACCAGCGGGCCTTCGAGGTCGTAGTTGACGTCGAACCGCGGCAGGCTGTCCAGCTGGCCCGAGACGCCAGCGCCGTCCAGCACCGGGCGCGGCAGCTGGGCCTCGCTGTCGGGGAAGGTGATCGGCAGGCGGCCGGCGGGACCCACCTCCCCGAACAGCAGCCGGGCGATGGCCTCGCCGCCGCTGGAGCCGGGATACCAGGCCTCCAAGATGGCGGCGACCTGGCCGCGCCAGGGGGTCAGCACCGCCGCGCCGGTCTCGAGCACCACCAGCGTGCGCGGATTGGCCTTGGCCACCGCGGCGATCAGGGCGTCCTGATCATCGGGCAGGGACAGGTCCGGCGCGTCGGTCGCCTCGCCCTGCCAGCGGGTGGCGAAGACGATGACCACGTCGCTGTCGGCGGCCAGCTTGGCGGCGGCGGCGACATCCTCGCCGCTGGCGAAGCGAACCCGCCCGGCGCCGGCGCGGGCGGCGATGGCCTCCAGAGGCGATGAGGCCTGATAGACCGCCGGCCCGGGAAACAGCGCCGGTCCGACGGTCAGGGCGATCCCCGCCGGCGGCACCACTTGGGACGAGCCGCCGCCCGACAGCACGCCGACATCGGCATGGCCGCCGATCACCGCGATCCGCAGCGCCTTGCCGCCGGATGCGGTCGAAGCCCGTAGCGGCAGAAGACCGCCCCGGTTCTTCAGCAGCACAGCGCCCTGCTCGGCGTCGGCCTGGGAGACCGCGGAATCGGCGGCGAAGTCGAGCGGGGTCTGGGTCGGCGGGTCGTCAATGGCGCCGACTGCGAACAGGGCGCGCAGGATGCGATGCGCCATGTCCTCCAGCCGGGCCTGACTGACCTGCCCGCTCGCCACCGCCTGGGCCAGGGCCTCGCCGAAGAAGGGCTGGTCGTCGTAGGACTCGCCCGATTCCTGGTCCAGGCCGGCGTTGGCGGCGGCCACCGTGCTGTGGTCGGCGCCCCAGTCGGACATCACGAAACCCGGCCAGGCCCAGTCGCCCTTCAGCACCGTGGTCAGCAGAAACGGATTTTCGCAGGCATAGACGCCGTTGACCCGGTTATAGCTGCACATGGTCGAGGCCGGATGGCCGGCCTCGATGGCGATCTCGAAGGCCAAAAGGTCAGACTCCCGCGCCGCGGTGGGGGCGATGTCGCTGGACACCGTCATCCGCCCACTCTCCTGGTCGTTGAGGGCGAAATGCTTGACGGTGGCGGCGACGTGGCGCGACTGGATGCCGGCGATCTGGGCCCCGACCATCATCCCGGCCAGCAGCGGGTCCTCGCCGCCATATTCGAAATTACGCCCGTTGCGCGGCTCTCGGTCGAGGTCGACGCCCCCGGCCAGCAGCATGTTGAAGCCGTTGCGATGCGCCTCCTCGCCGATCATCGCCCCGCCGGCGAAGCCGATGGCCGGGTCCCACGTCGCGGCGGTGGCCAGGCCCGAGGGCAGGGAGACGGTCTTGCGATTGGGCCGCACGCCGTGCGCCCAGGCCACGCCTATGCCGGCGTCGGTCTCCTGCAGGTCCGGAACGCCGAGGCGCGGCACGCCGGGGACATAGCCGGCCGAGCCCAGCGCCTTGGGCGAGGCGATGAAATGGGCGCCCTGGTTGCGGCCGGAAAAGCCGAACACCAGGCGAAGCTTCTCCGCCTGGGTCATCTGTCGCTCGACCATGTCGGCGCGAAGGTCGGGCGACAGGGCGGGGTTCATCCAGGGGCGGTCGGTCGGCGCGGCCTGGGCGATGGCGAGGGAGGCTTGGAGGGTGAACGCCAGGGATAATACCAGTCCCCGAACAGTTTGACGCACCGAAGGCTTTCTCCTCCCATGCGCGCAGCGCGGGGGAGGTGGCGCGAGGCCCCCGGGTCCGGCCAAAGGCCGGCCCGAGGATAAACTCCGCCTCGTGACGGAGGGCGCCTCTCTCCGCCACGAAATTGGCGTCCACTTGCCCCCTCCGTCGCAGCCTATCGGCTGCGACATCTTCCCCGCTCCGCAGAGGAGGAGAAGAGTGAACCTTATCAGGGGCTGGTCTAAGAGGGCGGCGCGGGCGACGGTCGATCGAAGGGACATAATTCCACCCTGACTGCGGTCTTGGCGCTGCGTCAGCGGACAATAGGGGGTTCCGGCCGATTCAAACAGGACGTAGGCGCCTAACCCGACAGCCCTACCCCGCCGTCCGCTCAACCACATCCGCGAGCCGCTCGGCCGCGTCGGGCCGGGCCACCGAGCGCGCGGCGGCGGCCATACGGGTAAGGCGCGCGGGATCGCCCAGCAGTGTGTCCAAAGCCGCAGCCATGGTGTCGACCGTGAGCGAGGCCTCGCGCGCGACCTCGGCGGCGCCGGCGTCGGCGAGCAGCTTGGCGTTCTGGCCCTGGTCGTCGTCGAGGGCGGCGCCCAATGGCACCAGGATCGACGGCTTGCCCGCCACCGCCAGCTCGCAGCAGGTCGACGAACCCGAGCGCCCGACCACCAGATGGGCGGCGGCCAGACGGCCAGCCATGTCGCGGAAGAAGGGCGCGAGCTCGGCCTCGACCAGGGCGTTGCGATAGGTCGAGCGAGCGGTGTCCATCGATTCGGCGCGGGTCTGCTGCTGGACGATCAGTCGGCAGCGTAAGGCCTCGGGCAATTGCGCGATGGCGGCCGGCATCAGCTCCGACAGCAGCCGCGCGCCCTGGCTGCCGCCGGTGATCAGCAGGCGGACATGGTCGGTCGGCGGCTCATAGGGCAGGCCCCACAGGGCGCGGATCTCCGGACGCACCGGATTGCCGACCACCACCGCCTTGGCGGCGACCTTTGGATCGGCCTTCAGCAGGGTGGGAAAGGCGCTGGCCACGGTGTCGACGCGCGGCGCCAGAAAGCGGTTGGCCCGGCCGATCACCGCGTTCTGCTCGTGGATCATCGTGCGGCGGCCGCTGCTCAGCCCCGCCAGCAGGGCCGGCAGCGACGGATAGCCGCCAAAGCCGACCACCACCGCTGGGTCCAGCCGCTTGAAAGCGGCGCGCGCCTGGAGCACGCCGCGGGTGATGGCGATCCCCGCTCGCGCCATGCCCAGCGGATCGCCAGCGCGGTAGGTGGCGGCGGACAGGGCGATGCGCTCATCGGCCGGAAAATTGTCGGCGAAGCGGGCGCCGCGCTCATCGGTGGCCAGGACGACGCGCCAGCCGCGGGCGATCAGGGCCTCGGCCAGGGCCTGGGCGGGAAACAGGTGCCCGCCGGTGCCGCCGGCGGCGACCACCGCCAGCCGGCCATGCTGCGCCGACCTCACGCGCCGAACGCGCCGTTGGGACCATCGGTGGGGGTGTAGGCGCCCGGCCGCCTGCGGGTCAGGGCCAGGGCCATGCCCAGGGTCAATCCCATGGCCAGCATCGACGATCCTCCGTACGAAATGAACGGGAGCGTCATGCCCTTTGTCGGGATCATCTTCAATTCCATGGCGATATTGATGAACACCTGTTGCCCCAGGAGCACGAACAGCCCGCCGGCGGCGACCTGGTCGAAGGGGTCGGATAGCTTCATCGATTTATACAGGCCACGTAGCACGATGACGGCGAACAGGCTGATCAGGAACAGCGAAAAGATCAGGCCATATTCCTCGGCCCCGCCGGCATAGGCGAAGTCGGTCTGCACGTCGGGGATCTGGCGCTTGAGGATGGCCTCACCCGGCCCCTGACCGAACCAGCCGCCGGCGGCGATGGCCTCCAGGGCGTGCTTGATCTGGTTGGGATCGGCGTGGCCGGCGGCGGTGTCGTGGCTGAGAAACCCGTTCACCCGGCTGGAGACGTGGTCAAAGGCGAAATAGAGCGCCAAGCCACCGGCGCCGGCGAACACGCACAGGCCGATGATCCAGGCGAGCGGCACCCCGGCCATGAAGAAGCAGACCCCGAAGGCCATGGTGATCAGCACCGTCTGGCCCACGTCCGGCTGCAGCAGCAAAAGGGCCACCGACAGGCCATAGAGCACGAAGGCGATGGAGACGCCCGGCACGCCCTGGCCCTTCTGCCCCTCGGCGAACATCCACGAGGCCAGCACGATCAGGGTCGGCTTCATGAACTCCGACGGCTGCAGCGAAAAGCCGCCGAACTGCAGCCAGCGGGTGGCGCCCTTGGCGTGGTGACCCAGCAGCGGCAGGGCGATCATGATGGCGATGGAGACCAGGTAGATGAAAAAGGCGGTGCGCTTGATGCCCTTGGGCGACATCATCGACACCCCAAGCAGGAGCGCCGTCGCGCCCAGGGCGAACAGGCTTTGCCGGACCGCGAAATGGAAGGCGTCGGGCAGGTTCAGCCGCTCGGCCGCCGCCGGGCTGTTGGCGAAGGAGAGCAGGACCCCGATGGCGATCAGGATCACCGTGGCCCCCATCAGGATATGGTCGGTGGTCCACCACCATACGCCCAGGCGCGAGCGGTCGGAGCGGGCGAAGGCGTGGTGCTGGATGCTCATGCCAGGGCGCCGCGGCTTGGTCGACGGGCCAGTTCGGTGACTGCGGCGCGGAAGGCCTCGCCGCGGGCCTCGAAGTCAGTGAACTGATCGAACGAGGCGCAGGCGGGCGACAAGAGCACGATGGCCTCACCGCCGCCGTCCTGGGCCTGGGCGGCCTGGGCGTCGGCGAAGGCGGCGCGCGTCGCGCTGGCCAGGTCGCCGCTGACCACGAAGTCGACCTTGCCGTCGAGCACCTGGGCGAACTCGCCCGCCGACTCGCCGATGAGATAGGCGCGAGCGACGCGGGGGAACAGGTCGGTCAGGCTGTCGATGCCGCCCAGCTTGGCCCGGCCGCCGGCGATCCAGAAGAAGCGCGGATAGGAGGCCATGGCCTGGCGGGCGGCGTCGGCGTTGGTGGCCTTGCTGTCATTGACAAAGCGCACGCCGGCGATCTGGGCCACCGTCTCCATCCGATGAGCCAGGCCTGGGAAGGTGATCAATCCGCTGGCCGCGTCCTCGACCGAAAGCCCCAGCGCGCGCACCGCGGCATAGGCGGCCGCGGCGTTCTGCCAGTTGTGCCGCCCCGGCAGGGAGCGGGCGCGCAGCAGGTCGGCGACCTCCATCACCCGCTCGCCGGTGGCGTCATAGAGCACGCCGGACAGGGCGTAGACGCCCCTGCCCATCGAGCGGCCTGACGAGATCGGGCAGATGGTGCGCCGGTTGGCGGCGGTGATCTCGGTGCAGATCCTCTGGCCCCAGGCGTCGTCGACGCCGATCACCGCGGTGTCGCCCTTGCCCTGATTGAGCAATATCCGCCGCTTGGCCGCGACATAGCCCTCCATGCCGCCGTGGCGATCGAGGTGGTCGGGGCTGATATTGAGCAGGATGGCGACGTCCGGCTTGAGGCTGGAGGTCAGGTCGAGCTGGTAGGACGAGATCTCCAGCACATAGACCGCCCCGCCATGCATGTCCTCGAGATCGAGCACCCCGACGCCGATGTTGCCGCCGATGCGGGTGTCCCGGCCGGCGGCGGTGAGGATGTGGCCGATCAGGGCGGTGGTGGTGGACTTGCCGTTGGTGCCGGTGATGGCGACGATCTTGGGGCGCTTGTGCGCCGGGGCGGCGTTGACCGTGCGGGCGAAAAGCTCGATGTCGCCGATGATCTCGACCCCGGCCGCCTTGGCCATGGTCACCGTCCAGTGCGGCTCTGGATGGGTCAGGGGCACGCCGGGCGACAGCACCAGGCTGTCGAATTCGTACCAGTCGGCGGCGCGCAGATCCTCTACCGAAAGGCCTTCGGCGGCGGCGGCTTCGCGGGCGGCGGGTTTTTCATCCCAGACCACGACCTTGGCTCCGCCAGCGACCAGGGCGCGCGCGGCGGTCAGACCCGAGCGGGCCAAGCCGAATACGGCGACGGTCTTGCCTTCAAAACCACGGACGGGGATCATCTGCGCCGGCCCTCCCCTATCTCAGCTTCAAGGTGGCCAGGCCGAGCATGGCCAGCATGATCGCCACGATCCAGAAGCGGATCACCACCGTGCTCTCAGCCCAGCCGAGCTTTTCAAAATGGTGGTGAATCGGGGCCATCAGGAACACCCGGCGGCCGGTGCGCTTGAAATAGGCAACCTGGATGATCACCGAGAGGCACTCGGCGACGAACAGGCCGCCGACGATGGCCAGAACGATCTCGTGCTTGCAGGCCACCGCCACCGTCCCGAGCGCGCCGCCCAGGGCCAGGGAGCCGGTGTCGCCCATGAAGATCCGCGCAGGCGGGGCGTTATACCAGAGAAAGCCCAGTCCCGCCCCGATCACCGCGCCGGCGAACACCGACAGCTCGCCGACACCGGGGGCGAAGTGGACCTGCAGATACTCGGCGAATTTGAAGTTGCCGACCAGGTAGGCGATCACCCCGAAGGCGGCGGCGGCGATCATCACCGGCACGATGGCCAGGCCATCCAGGCCGTCGGTGAAGTTGACCGCGTTGGCCGCGCCAACGATCACCACCCCGGCGAACACCAGATAGAACCAGCCCAGATTGACCAGCACCTTCTTGAAGATCGGGAAGGCCAAGGAGGTGGACAGGTGCGGATCCGGCGCCTGGGGACCGAACCAGACCATCAGCACCACCGCGGCCAGGGCGACCAGGAATTCGATGGCCAGCCGCGAGCGACCCGACAGGCCATCCACCGACTGCTTGGTCACCTTGGCGTAATCGTCGAGAAAACCCAGCAGGCCATAGGCCGCGGTGACCAGCAGCACCACCCAGACATAGATGTTGGACAGGTCGCTCCACAAAAGGGTGCCGCCGATCAGTCCGGCCAGGATCATCAATCCGCCCATGGTCGGAGTGCCGGCCTTCTCAATGATGTGGCGCTGGATGCCGTCGGTGCGGATCGGCTGGCCCTTGCCCTGCTTGGCCTGCATCCAGCGGATGAAGCGCGAGCCCATCGAAACCACGATCAGCTGGGCCGTGGCGATCGACATACCGGTGCGGAAGGTCAGGTACTTCAACAGATTGAGCACCGGAACGTAGTGGTGGTGCTCGGACAGCTGAAGATAGAGCAGGTAAAGCATCAGGAAGCGGCCCCCTCGCCCGCCGAAGGGGTTTGGAGGAGAGCCACCAAGTCGGCGACGATCGAGCCGGCGCGCGAGCCGTTAGAGCCTTTGACCATCACCACGTCGCCCGGCTTCAGGGCGGCGGCGACCTGGGCGGCAAGCTCGGCGGCCGACAGGGCGTAAACGCCGCGCTGAGCCGGCGCCAAGGCGTCCCACAAAGCGCCCATCAGCTCGCCCGCACAGAACACCAGATCGACCCCCGCCGCTGCGATCGGCGCCGCCAGCTGCGCGTGATAGCGCCGCGACTCAGGGCCGAGCTCCAGCATATCGGTGAGCACCACGATTCGGCGCGTGGCGTCCTGCCGCGCGCCAATCGCGGCCAGGGCGGCGGCCATCGACACCGGATTGGCGTTGTAACTCTCGTCGATCAGGGTCACGGCGCCGCCGGAAATGGCAAGCTGGCGGCTCGCCCCGCGTCCGGCGAGGGGCGCGAAGTCGGCCAGGGCGGCCAGGGCGATCTCGCGCTCGACGTCCAGCGTCTCGAGCATAAGCAGCACCGCCAGACTGTTTAGCCCCCAGTGCAGGCCGCTCTGGCGGATGGGAAAGGTCAGGTCGCGACCGTGCAATGTGGCGCTAACCACCGCGCCGGTGTCGGTGACGGAAAAGCCGGTCAGGCGTGCGTCGCAGGCCTCGCCCGACCCGAAGCTCGCCACCCGCGCGCCGGCCTCGCGGGCCTGGCCGCTCAGCAGGCCAAACCAGGCGTTGTCGGCGTTGAGCACCGCCGCGCCGCCGGGGCGCAGGCCGGCGAAGATCTCGGCCTTGGCCTGGGCCACGCCCTCCTCGCCGTCCTCGAAGTTCTCGATATGCACCGGGCCGACGGTGGTGATCACCACCGCATGCGGGGCGATCAGCCGCGATAGCGGCTCGATCTCGCCGGCGTGGTTCATGCCGACCTCGAACACCGCCCGGCGGGTGGCGCGGGGCATGCGGGCCAGGGTCAGGGGCACGCCGATATGGTTGTTGTAGGACTTGACCGAGGCGTGCGACGGGCCGGCCAGCGCCAGGCCGGCCCCCAGGGCCTGGGTGATGCTCGTCTTGCCGACCGAGCCGGTGACCGCTCCGCGCCGCGCGCCGACCGCCCGATCGCGCGCCGCAGCCCCCAGGGCCTCGAGCCCGATCAGGGTGTCGCCGACGCCGATCCGCGAGCCAGGTCCTGGCCGCGATGCCAGCACGCCCGCGGCGCCCTTGGCCAGGGCCAGGTCGATGAAGTCGTGACCGTCGCGCGCGCCGGCCAGGGCGACGAATAGGTCGCCCGGCTCGATCGAGCGGGTGTCGATCGACACGCCGGTGGCGGCGAAGGCTTCGCCGGCCAGGACCCCGCCGGTGGCGGCGATGATTTCGTCCGAGGTCCAGAGCGGCTCAGACATCGGCCGCCTCCAGGCCCAGGGCCTTGGCGGTCTCAACCCGGTCGTCGAAGGGGTGGGTGACGCCGGCGATCAACTGGCCCTGTTCGTGGCCCTTGCCGGCGACCACCAGCACGTCGCCCTCCCCCAGCAGGCCCGCGGCGTGAGCGATGGCCGCGCGGCGGTCAGCGATCTCGACCGCGCCCGGCGTGGCGGCCAGGATGGCGGCGCGGATCGCGGCGGGATCCTCGGAGCGGGGATTGTCGTCGGTGACGATGGCGACGTCGGCCAGGCGCGCGGCGATCTCGCCCATCAGCGGGCGCTTGCCGCGGTCGCGGTCGCCGCCGGCGCCGAATACCACGATCAGCCGCCCGCGGGTGTGGGGCCGCAGGGCGGTGAGCACCGTCTCCAGGCCATCGGGGGTGTGGGCGTAGTCGACATAGGCCTCGCCGCCGTTAGCACCCGCGCCGATGCGCTGCAGCCGGCCGGGCGCGCCCTTCAGTGTCTCGAGCGCACCGAGCACCGCCTCGACGGGCTCGCCGGCGGCGATGCAGAGGCCCGCGGCGACCAGGGCGTTGGCGGCCTGGAAGGCTCCAGCGAGCGGCAGGCGCACCTGGACGATACGATCTGCCGCGGCGATCGACAGCCTCTGACCCTCCGGCAGCAGGGCGCGGTCGATCAGGGCCAGGCCCTGGCCGCGCTCGCCCACCGATAAAAGGGTGTGGCCGGAGACGATCGCGGCGGCGGCGAAGGCGTCGAAGGCCTCGCTGTCGGCGTTGAGCACAGCGGTGGCGCCGCGCGGCAACAGGGTCTCGAACAGGCGCAGCTTGGCCGCGCGATAGGCGCCCATGGTCCCGTGATAGTCGAGATGGTCCTGGGTCAGGTTCGTGAAGCCGGCCGCGGTCAGGCGCACCCCGTCCAGCCGCCGCTGATCGATCCCGTGCGACGAGGCCTCCAGCGCCAGGTGGGTGACGCCGCGGCCGGCCAGATCGGCGAGCAGCCGGGCGACGTCTCCGGCGTCGGGGGTGGTCAGGCCGGCGGGGGTCAGCTGCTCGGTCCCCGTGGTGACGCCCAGCGTGCCCATGCTGGCCGAGCGATGGCCCAGGGCCTCGAAGATCTGGCGGCAGAACACCGCCACCGAGGTCTTGCCGTTGGTGCCGGTGATCGCCACGCAGGTCTTGGGCTGATCGCCCCAGAAGGCGGCGGCGGCCAGGGCGTAGGCGCGGCGCGGATCGTGGGCGACGATCACCGGGACCGGGGCGCCGGCGATCGGCTCGCCGCTGAGGATGGCCGCCGCGCCGGCGGCGATCGCGGCCTCGACAAAGGCACGGCCGTCGAGCTTGGCGCCGGACAGGGCGGCGAACAGATGGCCGGGCGCCACCTTGCGGCTATCGGCGGTGACCCCGGTGATCACCGGATCGACGGCCAGATCGCGCTCGACCAGGGTAGACAGCAGGCGGGTCATTGCCCCTCGCCTGCGCTGAGCTGAGCATCGGTCGGCGGCGGCTTGGGGGCCTGAGCCGTACCGGCGGTCTGGACGCGGGCGACGCCAAGGATCGGCGCGATCCGCTCGATCACCCGGCCGACGGTGGGCGCGGCGTTCCACGCGCCCTCGTTCAGGCCATGGGTCTCCGGCGTGCCATGCGGCGAGTCCAGCATGACCAGCACGAAATAGCGGTCCTGGGTGAAGTCGCCGTCGGTGGGAAACACGCTGGCGAAGGAGGTGACCAGGGTGTGGCTCATATGGCCGCCCTGCTCCTTCTGCGCCGAGCCGGTCTTGCCGCCCAGCCGGTAGCCGGGGGCTGCGGCGTCGGCCTTGGCGCCGGTGCCTTGGACCGCATTGAGCCGCATCAGATAGAGCATGGTGCGCGAGGTGGCCTCGGAGATCACCCGGCGTCCCTGGACCGGACCGGCGCCGGGGTCGCGCTTGCGGATGGTCAGGGGGACATAGTCGCCGCCATTGAGCACCGCGCCCATGCCGGTGGCCAGGGCTAGCGGCGTGATGGCGATGCCCTGACCAAAGGCCATATAGGCCGAGGAGTCGGCGTTGAACCTTGGCGGGGTCAGGGGGCGGGCCGATTCCTTCAGCTCGCTCGGCGCGGCGTTGAACAGGCCGAAATTGCGGAAATAGCGCTGCATCTCATCGGGCCCCAGCCGCATGCCCAACCGCGCGGCGCCGATATTGGAGGAGTGGGTGAACACCTCCCAAAGCGGCAGCACGCTGTTGTCCTTCTCGTCGTCGTGGACGATGCGGCCGCCGATCATCAACGGCGCGCGGGCGTCGATCGGCGAGTTGATATTGACCAGGCCGGTGTCTATGCCGGTGGCCAGGGTGAACACCTTGAACACCGAGCCCGGCTCATAGACCGAGGATGTGACATTGTTGGTTCGGCGCGGATCGTCCTTGGACAGGGCGCCGGAGGTGTTGGGGTCGAAGTCGGGATAGCTGGCCATGGCCAGGATCTCACCGGTGCGAACATTTGTGACGATGGCCGAGCCGCCGACCACGCCGAAGGTGGTTGCGGCCTTTTGCAGCTCGTCCTGCAGCGCCGCCTGGATCCTCAGATCGATCGACAACGGCGCCTGGCCATGGCCGGCCGCGGCGGCGCGGATGGCGGGATCGAGGGCCAGTTCGGCGCCGGCCGTGCCGATCCCATCGTGGGTGGCCACCCCGATCAGATGGCCTGCAGTGACGCCCAGCGGATAGGCGCGGCGCACCTCGTCGTCGAAATAGACCCCCGGCAGGCCGAGGTCGTCGACTCGCTGCTTTTCTTCGGGTGTCAGGCCGCCGATGACGAACTGGCGGCGGTTGCCGTGCAGGAAGCCCTCGAGCCGCTCGGGGCTCAGTTGCGGCAAGGCGGCGGGAAGCTTGCGCCGCACCTCGTCCAGGTCCCAGTTGTCGGCCGGATTGAACGACAGGCCGTAATAGGGAAGATCGATGGCCAGGAGCTCGCCGTTGCGGTCGACCAGATCGGCCCGACCGCCGGCGATCGGCTTGGCCGCCTCCACATGGTCGATCGCCGGATCGAGCACCGCCTTGGCGGCGCGAAATCCCAGCATGACGAAGCCAGCGACGAACAGCATCAGCACGAAGCGGATCCGACGGCGGGCGTCCTCGATCGCCCGGCCCTCGGCGCGGGCGCGTTCGAAGTCGTGCTCGATGTGCCAAATCAGCCGGCTGACCCAGCGCAGGGCTGGGGGGATACGATAGAGCGATAGCTCCAGCGGGCGCATCAGCGACCTCCGACTGGGCTGGCGACGGAGGGTGTGACCGGCGGTCCGGCATAGGCCGCCGGCTGCAAAGGCGAGGGCGGCGGCGAGTCTGGCGCGGGGGCGCTGGCTGGCGTCGGCGCTGGGGGCGTCTTGGGCGCCTGGGACTGAGCGATGTCAGCCAGGGCGTCGGCGTCGATCTCCTGGCGCGGGCTGATCGGCTGCAGGTTCAGGATCTGGGCCGACAGACGGATCAGCCGGTCGGGCCGCTCCTCATTGGCCACCTGGGCCTTGAGCAGATGGATCTGGGTCTGGGTGTCCTGAATCTGCTGGCTGATGCGGTCGATGTCGTCGGTCTTGTCACCGGCGCCGGTCTTGGACATGTAGACGGTGATGATCATCGCGGTCAGCAGCAAGGTCGCGCCCAGCTCCATGGCGCGAAAGCCCAGCACGCGGCGATTGAGGGCGCCAAACAGGCTCATGCCGCCGCTCTCCAGATCGGCGCGCCGGTCCGCATCGCTGCGCGCAGCTTGGCCGAGCGAGCGCGGGGGTTGGCGGCCATCTCCGGCTCTCCCGCGGTTCGCGCGCCATTGAACAGCAGGGAAAAGGTCGGGGCCGGCCCGACCTGCGTCGGCGGCAGGTGGCGCGAACCGGATGGCAGGCGCCCCGCCCGCTCGGTCAGGAAGGCCTTGACGATGCGGTCCTCCAGCGAATGGAAGGTGACCACCGCCAGGCGCCCGCCCTCGCGCAAAATCTGTTCGGCCGCCTCCAGCGCCGCCTCCAGCTCTTCCAGCTCGGCGTTGACCGCGATGCGAAGAGCCTGGAAGGCGCGGGTGGCCGGGTGGGTCTTGGCCCCGCGCCGACCGCCAAGGGCGCGCTCGACCACCTCGGCCAGATCCAGGGTGCGTTCGAACGGCGCCTCGGCCCGGCGACGCACCAGGGCGGCGGCGATGCGCCGCGACTGGCGCTCCTCGCCATAGACATAGAAGATGCGAGCGAGCTCCGCCTGTTCGGCGGTGTTGACCAGGTCGGCGGCGCTGATCCCATCGCGGGCCATACGCATGTCCAGAGGCCCATCGCGCATGAACGAAAACCCGCGCTCGGCCTCGTCCAGCTGCATCGACGAGACGCCAAGGTCCAGTGCGATCCCATCGCAGGGGCCGTCCAGATGCGCGGCCATGGTCGAAAAGCAGTCCTCGATCAGGGAAAACCGGCCGGACGCCATCAGCGGCGCGGCGAAGCGCGCGGCGGTGGGATCGCGGTCGAAGGCCACCACCTTCGCCCCGGCGTCGAGAAAGGCGCGACTGTAGCCGCCAGCGCCGAAGGTGCCATCGATGACGGTCTGCCCCGGCTGGGGGGCCAGGGCCTCAATCACCTCATCGAGCAGGACCGGGCGGTGCGGTGCGTCGCTCATGCCGCGCCGCCCAGCTGGATCTGGCGCTGGGCCGCGCGCAGGGCGGCCAGGCCCTCGCGCGCCGCCTGACGCTGACGCAGGCGTTCGGCGGCGAAGGCGTCGGGGCGCCAGATCTGGAACCGGTCATTGAGGCCGACGATCACCGCCTGGTCGGTGATGCCGAACTGCTCGCACAGCACCTCGGGCAGGGTCACCCGCCCGGCGGTGTCGAAGGCCAGCTGGGCCATGCCGCCGATCACGGTGAACTCCAGGGAAAAGCGTAAGGGATCGCCCACCGGCAGCTCGCCGATCAGGGCCTGGTAGCGGTCGAACAGCGCCTTGCCGCCACCCTCGATGCAGTCGGCCTCGACCGAGGGAAAGCAGAACACGCCTTCGAACGGGCCGGAGACGGCGGCGCGGAATTCCAGCGGCACAACCAGGCGCCGCTTGCTGTCCACCGGTTTCTCAAACGTCGAGAGAAACACCCACCCAGACCCCAAATTTGAGTTCGAACGCCCCCGTCACGAACAGCCGCCACGCCCATGGAAGCGCCAGACAGGCATCGCTCCATGACCATCAGGGTTAACATGGGATAAATTGGGATGCAATGACTCTAGATGGCCAAAACAGGGCGTTCCGAAGATGTCGCAGGCGACTGATCTGGGAAATACCGGCCCATCAACAGAACATACAAGGAACATCAACAGTATTACCCACAGCCTACCCTCGACGCACCCGGCGGCGCAGGCGCGGCGTGCGCGTCCAAGCGGCTGGAGACTCCGTTTTTCGCCGACGCCAAAAAGAATCGGCCCGGGAGGCTTAATGAATTGAAAAGATGGACCAGACGGCCTGTAAGCCGGGTTCTGTGCCGCCCCCAAGGGGACGCGGCGGTCATTCCTCTGGACCGGCCATTGCTGACCGGTTCTCGCGACCTACCCGGACAACTCGGGCCGGCGAGGCCCTGCCGCAGCCAAGGCTGCGGCGCGTTGTCCCTATTCGGTCTTGCTCCGGGCGGGGCTTGCCATGCCGTCCCCGTCGCCGGGTCCGCGGTGGGCTCTTACCCCACCCTTTCACCCTTACCCTCAGCCGAAGCCTTGGGCGGTTTGCTTTCTGTGGCGCTATCCCTGGGGTCACCCCCGGCGGGCGTTACCCGCCGCCTGTTCGCCGTGGAGCCCGGACTTTCCTCGACCCCTGCAAGCAGGGACCGCGACCGCCCGGCCATCTGGTCCGCGGCGAAGGTGAGCGGCGGGGGGTGGGGAGTCAAGGGTGGGGGTGGCCTTTCACGGAGAGAGCGATTGCCGTGCAAGGCTCGCGCGATCTATGTTTCTCCAGCGAGGAGGCGGCAGGATGGACATAACCAGCGACAAATATATCGCTTACATCTGGATCTCAGCTGGCTTGGTCGGCGTCGCGCTCGACGCCGTGTTCGCCGTCAGTCATTTCGTTTTCGGCGCGCCTTTTTTTAGCCGCGACACGCGAACCTTAGCCGCCTCCTGGCAGATGGCCGGAGTCTACGCTGCGCTCGCCGCTGCGTTCGGGGCCCTCGCCGTGCGGGGAGTCTTCCGCCTCAGGCGGCGCAGCCCGCCGCGCCAGATGAACCAAGCTTCATCACCTCTCATCGACGGCGTCTTGGCAAAGCTTTACTGGCCTGCGCTGTCACTTGCGTGGTTCGACGCCGGGCTTGTTCCCGCATCTTTAGCAGGAATTCCCCGTATCACCCTGCAAGTGGTGCTCTGGACGACCGCAGCGCTTGCTGCGGTCCATTTCCTGCTGATGCTGCTTGATGGGGCGACGCGCAGCGCTGTGAATACTTATAACGCACGCTTAAGTGTGTTGAAGGGCGCGGCGAGGCGAAAATTCGCGGCTGACATCCCTCGGTCCATAAAACACGGTCTGTTGCTGATGAGGACAGCCATGATCCTGGGTGTTGAGGCCATGCTCGCTGCGTTTTCCCATGGGCTGCAGGCCGATGCGTCTCTGGTCTCCGAACTGGCGTTCAGCGGTGCGTTCCTGACGGGTATGCTGTTCTTTCTGCGAATGAAATCAGCCCCCATTTTGGGGGGTGACGGCGACCATGAGACCGCAAGATTCGAAGACGCTCCGTCCCCATGAAAGATGAATACGATTTCACCGAGGCCGCCCGCGGCAAGTTCCACGTCAAGGACGCCGCCCTAATACCACCAGTCCATCTGGACGCCGACGTGCTCAGCTACCTCACCGCCCGCGCCCAGGCCCGGGGCGCGACGCTGAGCGAGCTCGTCAACGGCCTGCTGCGCACCCACATCGCCTTGATTGAAGCGGCGGGTTGACGGCGAGACGGCGCCGCGAGGCGGGGATCGGCGCATGATAGCCAATTCCCTGAGTCCGACCTCTCTATCCCCTTTTGTGCAAGGCTTCCGACCGATCTTTGATGATCGCCAGCACGTCATCCTCAGTATCCCCGAGCAAGAATTCACCCCAAAGCTTCGCAGATAGATTGACATGGGTCATAGCGACGTAACGGGTGTTCAAAGTAAGCTGGGTTGTGTTGTCGTTAATCGGGCGGATCGTATAGTCGCCGGAGTCGATTTTCAGGAACTCACCATCCGGAGAAATATGTTTGTCGGTGTAATTCTGCAGCGAGCTATTGGAAAAGTTGAATTTCCATCCGAGCTTTTGGCCGGGCGTCCACTGCGTGATCTGTTCCTCGAAATTGATGTGGTCCCCCCAATAGGCGGTCCGCACCGCGCCCACGCCGACGCCGTTCATGACCGTCGCGCGTGGGCGTGGCAGGCCGATGATATTGTGGGTGATCGTCCAAACTCCCTCGCGCGGGCTGATTGAGCGATTGGAAACCGCGTAGGGCCATATCTCGTCAGGCGTCGCG
>Ga0302196_10000639_pt1 | contig 33526 bp, 29 predicted proteins | sample II_Bog_N1_3_FD_198794 | JGI IMG/M metagenome (GOLD analysis project Ga0302196, IMG submission 198794) | Peat permafrost microbial communities from Stordalen Mire near Abisko, Sweden - II_Bog_N1_3 | ecosystem: Environmental > Terrestrial > Soil > Wetlands > Peat | place: Sweden: Abisko...
CGGCCACTTCTGTGTGGAAGAAGTAGTCGGTGTAGCCGTGGATGGCCAGGACCGCGCGATCGACAGGTGCAGCACCCCTTGCTTCAGGCCCCCGTCGTACCAGGGTGGCGACGATTTCGCCTTCGCCGGCGGGATCAGGACCGAGCGGGATCGTGTACTGCCAATAGCCGGGCAGTAGATCGGGTACCCAGCCAGTCGCCCCGCCAGTCACGAGGTCAGCTTAGAGCGTGGTCAGAAGCCAGTGCTGTGGCCAGTCCATCCGCCAGCACCGCACCATTCGAGATAACCTAATGACCAGCAAAGCGCAGGAAGGAAGCATCGATCCGGTGTCAGGACTGGCTAGCACCGCGCGGACCGACGTGGTGCTGGTGGGCGCGGGAATCATGAGCGCCACGCTGGGTGCGTTGCTGCGGAGGTTGGAACCGGACTGGTCGATCACTCTGATCGAGCGGCTGGACGCCGTCGCCGCCGAAAGCAGCGGCCCCTGGAACAACGCCGGTACCGGACACTCCGCGCTGTGCGAGTTGAACTACACCCCGGAAATGCCCGACGGCTCGATCGATATCACCAAAGCGGTGCGCATCAACGAGCAATTCCAGGTGACCCGCCAATTCTGGGCCTACGCCGTCGAGAACGGCATCCTGGCCGACGTACGCGGCTTCCTCAACCCGGTCCCGCATGTGAGCTTTGTCCGCGGGGCCCACCGCGTCGACTACCTGCGACGCCGACAGCAGGCGCTGGCCGGTAACCCGCTGTTCGCGGGGACCGAGCTGATCGAGGATCCCGACGAGTTCGCCCGGCGGCTGCCGTTGATGGCCGCCAAACGTGACTTCTCCGGACCGGTTGGGCTCAATTGGGCCGCCGAGGGCACCGACATCGACTTCGGTGCACTGTCCAGCCAGCTGATCGGGTACGCGGTGCGCAACGGGACTACCGTGCTCTTCGGTCACCAGGTCCGTGACTTGTCTCGCCAGCCCGATGGCAGCTGGACCCTGACGATCGCAAATCGTCGAACCGGCGAAAAGCGCAGACTGAAAACCAAATTCGTCTTTGTCGGCGCCGGCGGCGACGCACTCCCGCTGCTGCAGAAGTCCGGCATCAGTGAGGTCAGGGGCTTCGCCGGCTTCCCGATCGGTGGCAGATTCCTGCGCGCCGGCAACCAGAAGCTCACGGCCCAACACCGGGCCAAGGTGTACGGCGTCCCGGCGCCCGGGGCCCCGCCGCTCGGTGCGCTGCATCTGGATCTGCGGTTCGTCAACGGCAAGTCGTGGTTGGTTTTCGGCCCCTACGCCGGTTGGTCGCCGAAGTTCTTGAAACACGGCCACTTCACCGACCTGCCGCGATCGGTGAAGCCCGATAATGTGCTGTCCATGCTCGGCGTTGGCGTCACCCAGATGGCACTGCTCAATTATCTGATCGGTCAGCTACGGCTCTCTGCAGCCGACCGGGTCCGGGCGCTGCGCGAATTCGCACCGAGTGCAGCCGATTCGGATTGGGAGCTGACGGTGGCCGGTCAGCGAGTCCAGGTGGTCCGGCGAGACAGACGCAAAGGCGGGGTGCTCGAGTTCAGCACCACCTCGGTGGGCTCCGCCGACGGCAGCATCGCGGGGCTGCTGGGTGGCTCCCCGGGAGCATCGACCGCTGTACCAATCATGCTCGACGTCCTGGAACGCTGTTTTGCCGACCGCTATCAGTCCTGGCTGCCCACCCTCAAAGAGATGGTGCCGTCGTTGGGGGCCGAATTATCAAAGGAGCCTGCGCTGTACGACGAAGTGTGGAGATGGGGCAGCAAGATGCTGCAGCTGGGTGCGTCATGAGCCGCGCCGCCGATAGGGGAGAGCGGCGCCATGAGTGAAGCACTGCGCCGCACCTGGGCGAAAGACCTTGACGTCCAAACCCTTTACGAGCTGCTCAAGTTGCGGGTCGAAGTGTTCGTCGTCGAACAGGCGATCCCTTATCCGGAGCTGGACGGCCGCGACCTGCTCGCCGAAACCCGACACTTCTGGCTGGAACGGCATGACGGCGAGGTGATCTGCACGCTGCGGCTGATGGAAGAGCACGCCGGCGGCCGGAAGGTATTCCGGATCGGGCGGCTGTGTACCAAACGGAGCGCGCGCGGGCAGGGCCACACCACTCGGCTGCTGCGTGCGGCTCTGGCCGAAGTGGGCCAGTACCCGTGCCGGATCAACGCGCAGACCTATTTGGCCGACATGTATGCCCAGCACGGGTTTGTCCGTGACGGAGAAGATTTCCTCGACGACGGCGTTCCGCACGTCCCGATGCTGCGGCGCGGCTCCGGCCTGCTGGACGCGCCGTGAAGCCGCATGCGTACGCGCGCGGCGCAAACATCACCCGCCACTAAACTTGGCGGGTGACCGAGAGCTCCTACCTGGTGGGATTGCGACTGGCCGGCAAGAAGGTCGTCGTGGTCGGCGGGGGAACCGTCGCCCAGCGCCGGCTGCCTTTGCTGATCGCCAGCGGAGCGGACGTGCACGTCATCTCCCGCACCGCCACTCGCGCCGTGGAGGCGATGGACGGAATTACCTTGTCAGTGCGTGAATACCGCGACGGCGACCTCGACGGAGCCTGGTATGCGATCGCGGCCACCGACGACGCACTGGTGAACGCGGCCGTGGTCGACGAGGCCGATCGACGCCGAATTTTCTGCGTCCGCGCTGATATTGCCGTCGAGGGGACGGCCGTCACCCCGGCGACCTTCAGTTATGCCGGGTTGTCAGTAGGTGTGCTGGCCGGCGGTGAGCACCGCCGGTCGGCGGCCATCCGCTCGGCCATCCGCGAGGCGTTGCAAACCGGCATCATCGCTCTGGAAAGCGCTGAAAGTGCCGAAAGCGCCGACGTCGTGCGCGGTTCGGTGGCGTTGATCGGCGGCGGCCCGGGAGACCCCGAGTTGATCACCGTTCGCGGCCGGCGCCTGCTCGCCCAGGCCGACGTCGTGGTCGCCGACCGCCTGGCGCCGCCTGAGCTGCTTGCCGAGCTGCCACCGCATGTGGAAGTGATCGACGCCGCCAAGATCCCGTACGGACGGGCCATGGCCCAGGATGCCATCAACGAGGTGATGATCGACCGGGCCCGATCCGGCAGTTTTGTGGTGCGCCTCAAGGGCGGGGACCCCTTCGTATTCGCCCGGGGTTACGAAGAAGTTGTGGCCTGCGCAGACGCCGGAATTCCCGTCTCCGTGGTGCCAGGTGTGACCAGTGCCATAGCGGTGCCCGCTCTGGCGGGCGTCCCGGTCACACACCGGGCCATAAATCACGAGTTTGTCGTGGTCAGCGGGCACATCGCGCCCGGCCATCCCGAATCGTTAGTAAATTGGAATGCACTGGCGGCGATGACAGGCACCATCGTTTTGCTGATGGCGGTCGAACGCATCGAACTGTTCGTCGACGTCCTGTTAAAAGGTGGCCGAACTGCGGATACGCCGGTGCTGGTGGTTCAACACGGAACAACGTCAGCTCAACAGACGTTGCGCGCCACCCTTGTCGACACGCCCGAAAAGATCCGCGCCGAGGGTATTCGACCTCCGGCGATCATCGTCATCGGGGCCGTGGCGGCCTTCGGGGCTTAAACGATTCTTAAGATTACTGTAAGGTAACCCGTTATGACGGCTCTCAACGACACAGAGCGGGCTGCTCAGAATTGGAGTGCTGCCGCCCGCCCGGATCGTCCAGCCCCGGGGCGCCCGGAGCACGTAGAGACCGTCCCAGCAGCCCGGACCGGTAGGTATTACCCCACGTGGCTTCCGTCTCGTCGCTTTATCGCAGCGGTTGTCGCGATCGGTGGGATGCAATTGCTGGCGACCATGGACAGCACCGTGGCCATCGTCGCGCTTCCCAAGATTCAAAATGAGCTGAGCCTGTCCGACGCCGGCCGCAGTTGGGTGATCACGTCGTACGTGCTCACATTCGGCGGCCTGATGCTGCTCGGCGGCCGTCTGGGCGACACGATAGGGCGCAAGCGCACCTTTATCGTCGGTGTCGCTCTGTTCACGATCTCGTCCGTCTTGTGTGCCGTGGCCTGGGACGAGGTGACGCTGGTCATCGCTCGGCTATCTCAGGGCGTCGGGTCGGCCATCGCGTCGCCGACTGGCCTCGCGCTGGTAGCGACCACGTTCCCGAAGGGACCGGCGCGCAACGCCGCGACGGCAGTGTTCGCCGCGATGACCGCAATCGGCTCGGTAATGGGCCTGGTGGTCGGCGGGGCGTTGACCGAGGTGTCGTGGCGGCTGGCTTTTATGGTGAACGTGCCGATCGGGCTGGTGATGATTTACCTGGCCCGCACCGCGCTGCGCGAGACCAATAGAGAGCGAATGAAGCTGGATGCGGCCGGGGCAATGCTGGCGACGCTGGCTTGCACCGCCGCCGTTTTCGCGTTCTCGATAGGCCCGGAAGAGGGCTGGATCTCAATTACCACCATCGGTTCGGGCGTGGTGGCCGTGGCGGCTGGCATCGCGTTCGCCATCGTGGAGCGCACCGCCGAAAACCCCGTCGTCCCGTTCGACTTGTTTCGCGACCGCAACCGGCTGGCCACATTTGCCGCGATCTTCCTGGCCGGCGGCGTCATGTTCAGCCTGACGGTGAGCATCGGCTTGTACGTGCAGGACATCCTGGGCTACAGCGCGCTGCGCGCGGGCGTCGGCTTCATTCCGTTCGTCATCGCCATGGGAATCGGCCTGGGCATCTCCGCACAGCTGGTGTCACGTTTTTCACCGCGGGTGTTGTCGATCGGCGGCGGAATCCTGTTGGTGGGGGCCATGCTGTATGGCTCGGCGTTCATGCACCGCGGCGCCCCCTACTTCCCGAACCTGGTGGTGCCCATCGTCGTAGGCAGCATCGGCATCGGCATTGTGTTCGTGCCACTGACGCTGGCGGCGATCGCCGGCGTGGGTTTCGACCGGATCGGCCCGGTATCCGCGCTCACGCTGATGCTGCAGAGCCTCGGCGGGCCGCTGGTGCTGGCCGTCATCCAGGCCGTGATCACGTCGCGCACGCTGTACCTGGGCGGCACCACCGGTCCGGTGAAGTTCATGAACGGCGCCCAGTTGCATGCGCTCGACCACGGCTACACCTACGGCCTGCTCTGGGTGGCGGGAGCCGCCGTCGTAGTCGGCGGTGTGGCGCTGTTCATCGGCTACACCCCCGAGCAGGTCGCGCACGCGCAAGAGGTCAAGGAAGCCATCGACGCCGGCGAGCTGTAGTCGCCGCGAAGCAGTGCTGGTTCGGTTCTAGGCCGCGTGTAGCGGCCACACGAGTTGACGTAAGTAGCCCGCGGGCTCGTGCTCGTCGATGCCGTACTGCGCGGGCCAACGCTGGGCGGGTAGATAGAGCGTTCCAAACAACGCGTCCACGGCAGGGAACTCGCCGGCATAGTTGGAGTTGTACGCCTCGGGTTCACGGGCGTGATGCCAATGGTGGAACTGCGGGGTGGCGATCAGCCATCGCAGCGGTCCAAATGTCAATCGCACGTTGGCGTGCACGAAGATTGCCTGCAGCGTCGTCAGGATAACGAAGGCGCCCAAACTGAGACGACCGAAGCCCAATGCGTACAGCGGGAGCACCGCGGCGGAGCGGACGAATATTTGATCCAGCGGGTGCAGGTGGTTGGCCGCCAACCAGTCCAACTCACGAATGCTGTGGTGCACCCGGTGAAACCGCCACAACAGCGGTACTTCATGTGCGGCACGGTGACCCGCATAGCCGCCCACAGTGGCGATCGCCAATGCCGCGACAATCTGCGCCCAGCTGGGACTCGCGGCGATGGCGGCGCGGAAGGACACCGGAACAAATGCCCGCAGCGCGGTGCCGACCACCACCACTGCGACGATGATTCCAACCTTGAGTGCGGCCCCGTTGATCAGGTAATGCACCACGTCGGTGCGCCATCCTCGCCGCAATATCTGACGGGGCCGCAGCGCGAACAGCCGCTCCAGCGGAATGAAGATAATTCCCAGCACCACCATCGCAACCACGATTCCGCCACGCACGCTCAATGCGCCCAACACCAGCGCCGACGTGAGCAGGACCAAGACGATGCCGCCGATGCTCACGTTGTCCGGTTGAGCGCCCACCTGAGCGGCTTCGGGCGACACGGCCGCCGAAACTATCGGTGATCGGGTTGGCCTGCCCAGCCGGCCCCAGCTCGCGAGTACACCCGCCGCCACAACCACGCCTGCCGCCCCGATCGCCGGCTTTTGAGTGGTCAGCGCGATCGCGCCGATCAGAATCGCCGACTGTATTCCCAGCCCCGGCACGCTCAACTTACTGTCGCCCAGCAACAGGCGAATCGCGTGCCAGGCCACCAGCGCCGCGGTCGCCAACAAGGACAACGCCAACAGTCGCGCGCCCCGGCCGAGGTGTGCAGGCCCCAGACTCCCGATCACCACTGCGGCACAGAGCAGCCCAACCACTTCGACCGAATACAAGAGAGTCAAAACCGCCACGATCGGTCCGCGCCGGTAGCCTCGCATGCGCGCCAATTTATCCCTCGTAACTGAGAAAAAGCCGCCGAGCGCCGACTCGTTGCGGGGAATTCCGCGTTTTGAGCTGACAACTCGACGTTCGGCGCGGAGGCCGACCCAGCTAGGCTTGCCCGCTGTGATCACCCGGATGTCCGAGCTGTTCCTGCGCACTTTGCGCGACGATCCCGCCGACGCAGAAGTCATTAGCCACAAACTGCTGATCCGGGCCGGATACGTCCGGCCCGTGGCGCCGGGGCTGTACAGCTGGCTCCCGCTGGGCCTGCGCGTGCTGCGCAAAATCGAAGGTGTCGTCCGCGAAGAGATGAACGCGATCGGCGGGCAGGAGATTCTGTTCCCTGCGCTGCTGCCGCGCGCGCCTTATGAGACGACGAACCGCTGGACCGAATACGGCGACGGGGTGTTCCGGCTGCAGGACCGCCGTGGCAACGACTACTTGCTGGGGCCAACGCACGAGGAATTCTTTGCCCTGCTCGTCAAGGGTGAGTACAGCTCGTATAAGGATTTCCCGCTCACGCTGTACCAAATCCAGACCAAATACCGTGACGAGGCGCGTCCGCGGGCCGGCATCCTGCGCGGCAGGGAGTTCGTCATGAAGGATTCTTACTCCTTCGACATCGACAGCACGGGGCTCAAAGCCGCCTACCATGCTCACCGCGAGGCCTACCAGCGCATCTTCGACCGCCTACAGGTCCGCTATGTGATTGTGTCCGCGGTGTCGGGCGCGATGGGCGGCAGCGCCTCGGAAGAGTTCTTGGCCGAGAGCGCGAGCGGTGAGGACACGTTCGTGCGGTGCCTCCAGTCCGGTTACGCGGCCAATGTCGAGGCGGTCATCACCGTCCGCCCGGAGGCGTTGCCCGCGGAAATCGTGGCCGGGCTGCCCGAGCCAGTGGTCCACGACACCGGCAACACCCCGACCATCGCCGGCCTGGTGGCCTGGGCAAACGAGGCTGACCTGGGTCGCACGGTCACCGCCGCTGACACCCTGAAAAACGTCCTGGTCAAAACCCGTCGGCCCGGTGAGGACTGGGAGCTACTGGCCATCGGGTTGCCGGGTGACCGGGAAATCGACGAGAAGAGGCTGGGCGCAGCGCTGGAACCGGCCGAACACACCCTGCTTGATGACCAAGATTTCGCTAGACATCCGTTCCTGGTGAAGGGTTATATCGGGCCGAAATCATTGCAGGACAACGATGTTCGCTATCTCGTCGACCCGCGCGTGGTAGATGGAACGAGTTGGATCACCGGGGCTGATGAGCCCGGCCGGCATGTCGTGGGATTGGTGGCCGGCCGCGACTTCACCGCCGAGGGCACCATCGAGGCCGCGGAGGTGCGCGAGGGCGATCCATCTCCCGACGGTGCGGGCCCGCTGGTCATGGCGCGCGGCATCGAGGTCGGGCACATCTTCCAGCTCGGTCGCAAATACACCGATGCCTTCACCGTCGACGTGCTCGGCGAGGACGGCAAACCGGTTCGGCTGATCATGGGCTCCTACGGCCTCGGGGTGTCGCGGCTGGTCGCCGTCGTGGCCGAGCAGCACTCTGATGAGCTGGGCCTGCGTTGGCCGTCGGCGATCGCGCCGTTCGATGTCCACCTGGTGATAGCCAACAAGGACCCCGAGGCCCGCAGCGGGGCCGCCGGTTTGGCCGCCGAGCTGGATAGCCTCGGTCTCGAAGTGTTGCTCGATGACCGCCAGGCATCGCCGGGCGTCAAATTCAAGGACGCGGAGCTGCTCGGTGTGCCCTGGATCGTCGTGGTGGGGCGCGGCTGGGCCGGCGGCGTTGTCGAGCTTCGGAACCGGTTCACCGGTCAGACGCGCGAGCTGGCTGCCGGTGCCACGCTGGCCAGCGATATCGCCGGGGCGGTCACCGGTTAGCCGGGAGCACTGTTATTCGTTGCCGCCCGGGAAATTCGGGCTGATGGGCGAGGCGCCCAGCACTCGGTTCCATCTGGCGGCCATGACCGCGCTCTGGGTCAGGGCCGTCGAGGCGAACGCCCGGTCATCAGCCGTCTCTGCGTGCTCGATGACCGCGCGCCAAGCCGTCGCGCCGTCGCTTTCCATCCGCACGGCCAGTCGCGCCGCGTCGGCCGCATTGCTCACCAGCATGGGCAGCTGATATCCGGCCGCAGCCACCGGGGCGGTCACCTTGCGCGCGCCCAACATCGCGATGACGTCGTCGCGACGCTGGCGGTGCTGGTCCAGCGCTTCCACCACCAAGTTGTTAACACCAGGGGGCGAAAATGCGGACACGATGCCGTAGCCGTAAATCGTCGAGTGCTCGATGGCAAGCGCGTCGCTCAGCGACGCGTCGTCAGACGTCATGGCGTTGGTCCCGCGGGTACCAGGGCGATCGAGTAGGACACCGTGCAGGAGGCGGCGATAGAGCCGAGCAGCCCCGCCTGGTAGCCCGACGACGTGGCTAGGAGTCGACTGGCGCTCTCGGCCGATGTGCGTAACGCGTTGACCACGTCGGACAGCGGCGGCGGTTGTGGCGGCGGCTGCGCTCCCGCGTCGGTTGGGCTCGGATTGGTGGTTTCGTTCGACGAGGACTCGACCTTGCCCGCGGCCCGCGTGATCTCGGTGGCCAACGCCCGGGCGTGTGCGGCGCGCTGGGTGGCGACCATGGTCAGCGCGGCGCCGATCTGCGGTGGATTGCCGGCGGCCGCGGCGGCGGCACTCGCCAGCGCACTGTCGCGTTTGGCCTGCTCTAACGGCTCCAGTAGGTCTTCGACCGCGGGGGTCTTGGGTGACTCACCACAGGCGGACACCACCACACCGAGCGCAGCGAGAGCGGCGCCACCGGCAAGCACACCGCGCCGGCTGGTTGCGGGCACTGCGCTAAGCACAGCAACATCCTGCCATCAGCGCGTTCGGCGACCGAGGAAGGCACGATGCGGAGACCTTGAAGACCTTGAGACGTTGAAGACCACGCAGGTCGCGTCGTCATCCGCCATTCCTGGCGTATCGTGGATAACTGGTTCTCGCGGAACGCTAAGGCTTCAAAAAACTCAGCGTCCCGCCGGGACCACCGGAAGCCGCCGGTGAGGTAAGTGGGCGGCGACATCCGCCAGATGACCGGACAACTCAAGATGAGGAGCTCGCCGTGACCACCGGGCTACCTTCGCAGACGCAGGTGACCGAGTTGCTCGGTGATGAGTTCGCGCGCGCCGGCTTCGAGATCGAAGACGTGGTTATCGACTCCCGGGCCCGTCCGCCGCGGATCATGGTGATCGCCGACGGCGACACCGCCCTCGACCTGGACACCGTCGCCGCCCTGTCGCGATCGGCCTCGGCTCTGCTGGACGCCCTGGATGACGTGCAGGACGACTATGTCCTCGAGGTCAGTTCGCCCGGTGTGGACCGCCCACTGACCAGCGCGAAGCACTTCCGCCGTGCGCGTGGCCGCAAAGTCGAACTGCAGCTGACGGACGGATCGCCTCTCGCTGGCCGTGTCGGCGAGACGCGCGGCGACACGGTAGCTCTGGTGGTCCGCGCGGGCCGAGGGTCGGACCAAAAATGGGAATTGCGCGACATCCCGCTCGCCGAAATTGTCAAAGCGGTTGTCCAGGTTGAATTTTCGTCACCGGCTCAGGCCGAGTTGGAGCTGGCGACTGGGGCGATCGAGGGCCAGGCCCAAGCCCACAGGACGGAGGCCGGAGCATGAATATCGATATGGCCGCGCTGCACGCGATCGAGGTGGATCGGGGCATCTCGGTCAATGAGCTGCTCGAGACGATCAAGTCCGCGCTGCTTACCGCCTACCGGCACACCCAGGGGCACCAAACCGAGGCGCGCATCGAGATCGACCGCAAAACCGGCGTCGTACAGGTGATGGCCAGCGAGGTCGACGAAGACGGCAATGTCATCAGTGAATGGGACGACACTCCCGAGGGGTTTGGCCGAATCGCCGCCACCACCGCGCGTCAGGTCATGTTGCAGCGATTTCGCGACGCCGAGAACGAGCGCACCTACGGGGAGTTCTCCACCCGGGAGGGCGAGATCGTCGCGGGCGTGATCCAGCGCGATAGCAGGGCCAACGCCCGTGGTCTGGTCATCGTGCGGATAGGTAGCGAGACCAAGGCCTCCGAGGGCGTGATCCCCGCTGCTGAGCAGGTTCCCGGCGAAAGCTATGAGCACGGCAACCGGGTGAGGTGCTACGTGGTCGGTGTGACGCGCGGGTCTCGAGAGCCGCTGATCACCTTGTCCAGGACCCACCCCAATCTGGTCCGCAAGCTGTTCTCACTGGAGGTCCCGGAGATCGCCGACGGCTCAGTGGAGATCGTTGCGGTGGCCCGGGAGGCCGGCCACCGCTCCAAGATCGCGGTGGTGTCACGCGTGCCGGGTCTGAACGCCAAAGGCGCCTGCATCGGTCCGATGGGACAGCGAGTTCGCAACGTGATGAGCGAGCTTTCCGGGGAGAAGATCGACATCATCGACTTCGACGAGGACCCGGCCCGCTTCGTCGCCAATGCGTTGTCACCCGCGAAGGTGGTGTCGGTGTCGGTGATCGACGAGACCGCGCGGGCTGCCCGCGTGGTGGTGCCCGACTTCCAGTTGTCGCTGGCCATCGGCAAGGAGGGCCAGAACGCGCGGTTGGCCGCACGGCTTACCGGATGGCGCATCGACATCCGGGGCGATTCGCCGGGGCAGTCGACGGACCAGCCCGAACAGGATCCCAGCCACGGGATGGCACACGACCACTGAGGGCCCGACCGTTCCGGAGCCGGGCACATCCGCGGGCGGTTCTGACCATCGGTTGAGTGACGCTAGACTTAGCCGTGATCCAGCGCGATCCTTCGGCCTCCCAAACCAGACGGGAAACCAGAAAGGCGCACAGAAGCACTGTTGGACCAGTGCGGACGTGTGTCGGGTGCCGAAAGCGAGAGTTGGCCGTCGAACTGCTTCGAGTGGTGGCGGTGCCGATCGGGAACGGTGAACACGCCGTGATCGTTGGCACAGGCGCTAGCCTGCCGGGGCGGGGTGCGTGGCTGCACCCCGTAACGCAGTGCGTGCAACAGGCGATTCGGCGGCGGGCTTTCACCAAAGCGTTGCGCATCACCGGTTCACCGGACACATCCGCGCTGGTCGAGCACATTGAGGTTCTAGGTGCGCCCGATCTACCCGGCAACAGGATAGGTAGCAAAGAACATGAGCACACCGTGAAGTCCCGATGACCATGCGTCATAGCTAAACCCGAGGCGCGGCCCGCTGCCGTCGCCTCCTAGACAGGAGATGTAGTGGCAGGTAAGGCCCGCGTACACGAGTTGGCTAAGGAACTCGGTGTCAGCAGCAAAGATGTTCTCGCCCGGCTGAATGATCAGGGCGAATTCGTTAAATCCGCATCGTCGACGGTAGAGGCCCCGGTGGCCCGCCGGCTGCGGGAATCGTTTGGTGGCAGCAAGCCGGCACCCGCTAAGGGCCCCGCCAGGGGCCCGGCGAAGTCGCCCGGCAACGCTCTGGACGCATCCCTGGACAACGCCCTCGACAAGGCCGTCGGCAACGGCGAGGCGGCCAGTGCGCCGGCCAAGCCCGGTGCGCCCCGCGCAGTGCCGGCCCCTTCAAACCCCGCAGCCCCGGCCCCCGCTGCTGCGGTCGCCGAAGCGACAGCCCCGCCCGCGGCGCCTCCCGTTCAGCCGTCGGCGCCTCCCCCCGGGGCGCCATCGGCACTGGCCCAGCCGCCCGGCCAGGCGGCACCCCAGCCCGGCCCGCGCCCGGGTCCTCCGACCCCCAAGCCCGCGGGTCGCCCGCGGGTCGGCAACAACCCGTTCTCGTCGGCGCAACCTGTCGACCGGCCCATCCCGCGTCCCCAAGCGCCCCGGCCCGGCGCGCCGGCCAGGCCAGGCGCACCCCGTCCGGGCGGCGCTTCACCCGGCAGCATGCCGCCCCGTCCCGGCGGCGCGGCTGGAGCAAGCCGCCCGGCACGTCCCGGCGCGCCACGACCCGGAGGCCCCCGGCCAGGTGGGCCCGGTGGTCCCCGCTCGGACAGTGGCGGCGGTAACTATCGGGGCGGTGGCGGCGTAGGTGCTGCCCCCGGAGGCGGTCCCGGAGGTTTCCGCGGGCGTCCCGGCGGCGGTGGCGGCCCCGGCGGTCCCGGCGGCGGTCCCGGCGGCGGCGGTGGCCGTCCCGGGCAGCGCGGCGGTGCGGCCGGCGCGTTCGGCCGTCCCGGCGGTGCGCCCCGGCGCGGTCGCAAGTCCAAGCGGCAGAAGCGCCAGGAATACGACTCGATGCAGGCGCCCGTCGTCGGCGGCGTGCGATTGCCGCACGGCAACGGCGAGACGATCCGGCTGGCTCGCGGAGCATCCCTGTCGGACTTCGCCGAGAAAATCGACGCCAACCCGGCAGCGCTGGTGCAGGCACTGTTCAATCTCGGCGAGATGGTGACGGCCACCCAGTCGGTGGGCGACGAAACGCTCGAGCTGCTTGGCGGCGAGATGAACTACGTCGTCCAGGTCGTCAGCCCCGAGGACGAAGACCGCGAGCTGCTGCAGTCCTTCGACCTCACCTATGGCGAGGACGAAGGCGGCGAGGACGATTTGGAGTTCCGCCCGCCGGTGGTGACCGTGATGGGTCACGTCGACCACGGCAAGACCCGACTGCTGGACACGATCCGTAAGGCGAACGTCCGAGAGGGCGAGGCCGGCGGCATCACTCAGCACATCGGCGCCTACCAGGTCCTCACCGAGCTGGACGGCAACGAGCGCCCGGTCACGTTCATCGACACCCCCGGTCACGAGGCGTTCACCGCCATGCGTGCCCGTGGTGCCAAGGCCACCGATATCGCGATTCTGGTGGTCGCCGCCGATGACGGCGTCATGCCGCAGACGGTGGAGGCCATCAACCACGCGCAGGCAGCTGATGTGCCGATCGTGGTGGCGGTCAACAAGATCGACAAGGAGGGCGCCGACCCGACCAAGATCCGGTCGCAGCTCACCGAATATGGTTTGGTGGCAGAGGAATTCGGCGGCGACGCAATGTTCGTCGATATCTCGGCCAAGCAGGGCACCAACATCGATCACCTGCTCGAAGCGGTGCTGCTGACCGCCGACGCGGCCCTGGACCTGCGGGCGAACCCCGACATGGAAGCCCAGGGCGTGGCGATCGAGGCACACCTGGACCGCGGTCGCGGACCGGTTGCGACCGTGCTGATCCAGCGCGGCACGCTGCGTGTCGGCGACTCGGTGGTTGCCGGTGACGCGTACGGCCGTGTCCGCCGGATGGTCGACGAACACGGCGAGGACGTCCACGAGGCGCTGCCGTCGCGGCCGGTCCAGGTCATCGGCTTCACGTCGGTTCCGGGTGCGGGTGACAACCTGCTGGTGGTCGACGAGGACCGGATTGCGCGCCAGATCGCCGATCGCCGCAGTGCACGCAAGCGCAACGCGCTGGCCGCACGCTCTCGCAAGCGCATCAGCCTGGACGATCTGGATGCCGCGTTGAAGGAGACGTCGCAGCTCAACTTGATCCTGAAAGGCGACAACTCCGGCACTGTCGAGGCGCTGGAGGAGGCCCTGCTGGGAATCGAGATCGACGACGAGGTCGAACTACGCGTCATCGACCGCGGCGTCGGCGGCGTCACCGAGACCAACGTCAACCTGGCGTCGGCATCGGACGCCATCATCATCGGTTTCAACGTGCGGGCTGAAGGCAAAGCGACTGAGCTGGCCAACCGCGAGGGCGTGGACATCCGCTACTACTCGGTGATCTACCAGGCCATCGACGAGATCCAGAGTGCGCTCAAGGGCATGCTCAAGCCGATCTACGAGGAGAAGCAGCTGGGTCGCGCCGAGATCCGGGCGCTCTTCCGTTCTTCCAAGATCGGCGTTATCGCCGGCTGCATGATCACCTCCGGTGTGGTGCGACGCAACGCGAAGGCCCGGCTGTTGCGGGACAACATCGTGGTCACCGAGAACCTCAGTGTGACCTCGCTGCGGCGGGAAAAGGACGACGTGACCGAGGTGCGCGAGGGCTTCGAGTGCGGTATGACTCTGGGTTACTCCGACATCAAGGAAGGCGATGTCATCGAGTCTTACGAGCTGGTCGAGAAGGAGCGCACCTAGATGGTCGACCAGGGACGGGCGCGCCGGCTGCAAAAGCGGATCAACGCGATCGTCGCCTTAGCGATCGAGCGCGAGATCAAGGACCCGGGGCTGGCCGGCGTCACCATCGTCGACACCAAGGTGACTGCCGACCTGCACGACGCGACGGTGTTCTACACGGTGATGGGCCCCACCCTGGACGACGAGCCGGATTTGGAGGCTGCGGCCGCAGCGCTGGAACGGGCCAGGGGCGCGTTGCGCAGCAAGGTCGGGGCGGGAACCGGCGTGCGCTTCACTCCCACTCTGACCTTCGCCCGGGACACCACGTCCGACAATGTGCAGCGGATGGAGGAGTTGCTGGCCCGTGCTCGCGCGGCGGACGCCGAACTGGCGCGAGTTCGCGAGGGGGCCAAGCCGGCGGGGGAGGCCGATCCATACCGCGACCAGGGGTCGGAAGACGAACCAGCGCGGGTACTGGACGGGGTCGGCGCCGAGGACAGCCATGACGGCGATCGAGCCTGAGGCCGAGCTGGCCCCGCTTACGGGCACGCGCGTCGACGCGGTCGGCGCGGCCGCGGTGCTGTCGGCCGCGGAAACGATCGGGGTCATCTGCCACGTCAATCCCGACGCCGACACGGTCGGCGCAGGGCTGGCGCTGGCCACGGTGCTCGACAGGAGCGGCAAGCAGGTCGAGGTCAGTTTCGCCGCACCTGAGACGTTGCCGGACTCGCTGCGGTCATTGCCCGGCTGCCACTTGCTGGTCAGCCCCGACGCGATGCGCCGCGATGTCGATCTGGCTGTCACCGTTGACGCTCCGAGCGTCAAGCGGCTCGGCGGCCTGGGCGACTTGGCCGGTCCCGGCCAGCCGCTGTTGGTCATCGACCATCACGCTTCCAACGACCTGTTCGGCACCGCGAACTTCGTTGACGTGGAGGCGGATTCCACCACACTGTTGGTTGCCGACATTCTCGACGCGTGGGGGAAACCGATCGACCCCGACGTCGCGCACTGCATCTACGCCGGGCTCACCACCGACACCGGGTCTTTCCGATGGGCCAGCGCGCGCGCCCTTCGGCTAGCGGCCCGGCTGGTCGAGATCGGCGTGGACAACGCCGCGATCAGTCGGACACTGATCGACAGTCATCCGTTCGTTTGGTTGCCGATGCTGTCGCGGGTGCTGGGCTCGGCGAAATTGCTGTCCGACGCGGTTGGCGGTCGGGGGCTGGTTTACGCCGTCGTCGACAATCGGGATGTGGCCAGCTCGCGCCCGGAGGAGGTCGAGAGCGTCGTCGACATCGTGCGGACGACGCAGCAGGCCGAAGTCGCCGCGGTTTTCAAGGAGGTCGACCCGAACCGGTGGTCGGTCTCGATGCGGGCCAAGACCGCTGTGGATCTGGCGGCGGTTGCGTCCGGGTTCGGCGGCGGTGGTCACCGACTTGCCGCGGGCTATTCGACCACGGGCTCGATCGACGATGTCGTGGCTGCGCTATGCGCAGCGCTTGGCTAACGCACCTGCGATCGTCCGCGTTGCAGCACAGCCTCGCGGTTGGCGGCGATGTCGTCGCCGCTGGTCCGGAATTGCCTGGCCGCCACGGCTTCCAGCCACAGCCCCTCGCTGGTTTGCGACTCGTCGATTCGGTGGTAGGAGGCCAGCAGCGCCCGCACCGCGTCCTGGTTGTTGCCGACGATCGTGCTCGCCACCTGGCGGGCGGTGCCCAGCAGTTCGTCGTGCGGCACCACCTCGGTGACCAGGCCGGCCCGCAGCGCGTCGCCGGCAGACAGGTAGTCTCCGGTGAGGCTCATCCGACGGGCCATGCCAATGCCCACCTTCTGCGGCAGCCTTACGCTCAACCCCCAGGTGGGCAGTAGGCCGACTCGCGCGTGTGTGTCGGCAAAACGCGCGTGCTCGGACGCGATCACGATGTCGCAGTACAGGACCAGCTCCAGGCCGCCCGTTACGGCGGCGCCATTGATCGCGCCGATTACCGGCTTGGCCATCGCCGGCCACCGCGGTGAGATATCCGGCAACGCCGCCTGACCGCCCAGCTCCTTGAGGTCCAGACCCGCGCAGAACACCGGATCGGTGCCGGTGAGGATCACGACGTCGACGTCGTCGTCACTCTCGGCATCGGTCAGAGCCCCGAAAAACTGATCGCGCAGCGCCGCAGACAGTGCATTGCGGGACTGCGGTCGGTTGAGCGTGAGGGTGCGCACCCGCTCGTCGGTTTGGATCAGCAGGATGTCGTCGCTGGGCATACGGCAACCGTAGTCAGCCTGGGCACCCGGGTGACGGCACGGTCCCGGGTTCAGTAGGTGCCGACGTTGTTGGTGGACCCGGTCGGGATCACTGCCAGCACGAGGATCGCACACATGAACACGAGAATCTGTCGCCGGGTTGGCGGTTGCTCGATCTCGGGCCTTCCGATGGCGTACAGGATGTAGACGATCGCCACGTCGAAGCTGATCAGTGTCCACCATCGGGTCCAGTCCACTGCAACCACGAAAAGTGGAACGAACATCAATGAGGCCAGCGCCGGCAGCAGCAGATTCCCCCGAATCTCCCTAATGAAGACGCTGATCGAGACGCCCGATAAATAGCGGATCAACCATATTGTCCCGAAGAATAGAAACAACCCGATGACAAATGATTCAGAGAGCCAGAAAAACCCTCGCTGACCGACCAAATGGACGGCGCTGACCGTGTCGACGTCGAACTCCTGGATCAAATTTTTCCGTACCCAATCGTGATAGTCTGATACGCTCCGAGTGCCGCTCAGGAAGTAGTCAACGAATTTCGTAGGTGAAGCGGAAACCGCAAACGGGTCTTCGACCATCACGTGCGGCACTTGGGAGCACAGCTGCGCCGAGATATTGCGACGCCCCAGCGCGGCGATTAACAGCACCGAGACGACCCCAGGCCCGATTGCCAAGGCGGCGTAGATTCGCTGCGCCGCGCGCGTCGCGTCCTTCGCCAGAACGACTATCGCGAGAATTGCGCCGAGTGCAAACTCTAGCGGAATAGCTTCGTGCATGAGAGCCAGCACCGCTGTCGTCACCCCGTACGCGCCGGTGAGAAGCATCCGGGATCGAGCTGTGCCAGCCCTGGTCAGCAAGATGCAGAAGGCAAGCAGGGCCGCCATCCCGAACATTTCAGGGTGTGGGTTGTACACGGCGTACGAAAAGGCGAAGGGCAGTACCGGTACGACCAGGGCAAGCATTATCCTGCGTTCCGACCGGACGCCCGTGGATACGCTTAGCCACATCAGGGCGGCGAGCCAGACGGTGATGGATGCCCACAGCATTAGATAGGCGGCCGTAATATACTGCTTGTCGGGAAATAAGCCAATCAATTGGCCGGCTAGTCCGCGACGCACGAATCCGAATCTATAATTGACGACGTAGTAAGATAAGAACCAAACGGCATTCGAGAAGACGGACGTCACGATATACAGGTGAATGACGGCCCATAAGATCAGCCATGCCGCTGCGAGTGCGTAAACGCGTGTTCGCGTGCCGGTAATTTTCGTGTATTCCGCGAAGATACTTTTGAGATGCCAGGGGTCTGGGTTCGTAGCATATCCGGGAGCAACAGGACCCAAGTCTGCCACCGCTGATGCTTTCGGCGGCAAGCCACTTCGAGGACCGATAACAACCCCCTTCGTCTAGGTGGTTGACGCAGAGAATAGCCGCAACGAAGCTGCCGTCGCAACGGATTGCGCAACTAATTGCGTTCGGGCGCCAGTGCGGCCGGCGACCGGCGCCTATCGTTGAGCGCGTGTGCCGAAACATCACCGAATTGCGTGGGTTGCAGCCCGCAGCCACCCCCGAGGAAATCGCGGCTGCGGCCCGGCAGTACGTGCGCAAGGTCAGCGGCGTCACCCATCCATCGGCGACCAATGGCGAAGCGTTCGAGGAGGCGGTCGCCGAGGTGACGGCGACGACGACACGGTTGCTCGGAGCTCTGCCGCCCCGGCGTGAACCGCCGAAGACCGTTCCGCCGTTGCGCCGGCCCGAGGTGGTCGCCCGGCTGGCCGGAACGACATGACAGTGACCCCCGCGCTCAAGGAGTGGAGCGCGGTGGTGCACGCGTTGCTCGACGGCCGTCAGCGGGTGCTGCTGCGCAAGGGCGGCATCGGCGAAAAGCGGTTCGAGGTGGCGGAACTGGAGTTCCTGCTTTTTCCGACGGTCGCCCACAGCCATGCAGAGCGGGTCCGCCCCGAGCACCGCGACTTGCTGGAACTCGCTGCGCCCGACAGCACCGCCGAACACCTGCTCTTGCGGGCTGCTGCGAAAGTTGTTGCCGCACTGCCAGTTAACCGGCCCGATGGTCTAGAGCAACTCGAGGATCTGCATATCTGGACGGCCGGGTCGGTTCGCACCGACCGGCTCGACTTCAGGCCCAAGCACAAACTCGAGGTGCTGGTGGTATCCGCGGTTCCGTTGCTGGAACCGGTGCGGCTGAACCGAACACCCGAGTACGCGGGCTGTACCAGCTGGGTCCAGCTGCCCGTTCGACCGGCGTTGGGGACGCCGGTACACGACCAGGCGGCGCTAACCCAGGTCGCTGTCCGGGTCCGCGACGCGGTCGGCTGACAGATCCGACGGGCCAACCGGTAGCCGTAGCCGGGATTTTCCGTAGTGCACGTAATGAGTGGTCGGCTTCAGCTCACGGCCCGTGAGCACTGGTTCGTCGGTGCCGAGGTTGCGCGCGTAGCGGGGAAACCAGCCGCCGGCGATCACGAGGCGGATGCGTGAGCCGGACCGGAAGCGGTGGGCAATCGCGTCGAGTTCAATGCTTACGGTCCGCTTGGCCCGCTTCGCTTTTGGCGTCTGGACTAGCCGCCGGTACCCCTCGCTGACGTTTTGGGAGCGACCTTTGGCGTCCACTTCGCTGACCCGGATGAACAGATCGGCACACGGATTGTCGGAGGAGTGCACCAGCTCGACGGTGGGGCTTCCGTAAGCGCAGACGTCTCGGGTCAGGGTGGAGCTGGTGAAGGCGAGCGTGTCGTCGCGCAGCGCGAGCCGGGCGTCGTTGCAATAACCGCCGTTCGGAGACAGCAACGGACCGCCGATGGTGGGAGTCGGATCGGCCGGGTCATAGCGAAACGTTGCCGGTGCCAACCCGGTTAGATCGGTCGGAGCGGTCTCGCCCAGGTAGCCGCCGGGCCGCAGATACAGCTCGCGGTCGGTGGTGGCGGGCGGCCAGTCAGGCAGATTGCGCCAGCCCTGGCCGGTGACGAAGACCCGAACCCTGCTGGGGCGGCGTAACGTCCGTGCGCCGCCCAGGTGGGTGTCCAGCCAATCCAGCGATTCCCGGCTGCTAATGGCCAGGCCTTTAGTGAGCATCTGAGCGTGCGTCCAGGGCCCGACCGTCAGCGCAACGTCGACATCGCGGCCGCGCAGGTGCTGGTATTGCTGCAGCGTCTGCCGGAGGAAAATGTCTTGCCAGCCACCCAGGAGCAGCATTGGCACCCGCACCCTCTCCAGCGCGGCGGGGAACCGTAGCCGGTTCCAGAACGGATCGTCCTGCTCGGGGTGCTCGGCCCACGATTCGAACCAGGGTGCACCAGTGCCGAGCAGCTTCCGGGCCGCGGTTCCCATCGGCACTTCACCAAGGGCCTGCGCAACTCGCCGCGGGGCGCGCACCTGGCGAATTCCGGCCTTGAGGCGACCCGGGTCCTCCTGGTGGGAAACCAGATCGCTCCAGCCCAGAAAGTCGTTGACCGCGAACGACCCGGTGCCCCACACCGAGGCGTTGAAATCGTGCGGGCCCACGGTGATGACGGCCGCGGCCAGTTCCGGCGGCGGATCCTTCAGCAGCGCCCACTGGGTGAATCCCAGATAAGACAGTCCGACGGTGGCGAACCGACCCCCGAACCACGGCTGCTCGCGCAGCCACACCACCGTGTCGGCGCCGTCGTCGGCTTCGTTGACCATCGGCTCGAACACCCCGCCCGACCCGAACGTTCCGCGCACGCTCTGCAACACCACGTGGTAGCCGCGCGCCGCATACAACTGGGCGAATGCCAGCGAGAACGGGAACTTGCGCCCATAGGGTCCCCGGACCAGCAAGGTGCCGGCGGGATTGGGCGAGGTCGGCTCGTAGTGGTCGGCCACCAGGCGGATTCCATCGCGCATCGGGACCTCGACGCGTTTCACGGTGTAATCACTGGTCGCCCGTTGCAGCCTCAGCGCACGGCCGAGGGCGTCGCCGCCGATATGTCTGGCCAGCGTGCGCAGCCTGGGTGCCGCCGGGTGGGCAGATGTCGTACTCACGGTGCCAACCTAAAACTTGTAATAGGGCACGAGGTCGTTGGCCCGCTGCAGGTTGGTGGACATGCAGTCGACGTCGGGATTGGAATAGACGGTCGAGAAGTACAGCGCCTGCTGGATCACGCCATAGCTGGTCTTGAACGTGACCATGCAGGAGAAATACCAGAAGCTGTTGTGATACGTCGGCTTCAGAACCCAGTACTGCGCCGCGCGGTGACCCTGGATCGTGGTCTCGACAGCGTCTGGGGGCAGGGACTGGGCGTAGGTGCGCCAGATGATCGCCTCGACAGCCATCTGGTAGTTACCCGCGTCGTAGTGGCACCGCAGCCCGTCTTCATGGTCGGGCGGTGTGAACGCCAATCCGAGCCGCTGCACGACGTCGAATGGAATGTCCTCACACGGGTCGAACGGGCGCGGATCGGTGGTCGCCACGATTGGGCTCTTCATCGTCGTTTCCGCCGGTTCCATCGGCGCCGCAGTCGACCGCAACTGGACGGTCTTGCCCGCCGTTGGTGCGCCCGGGACACCGTGGGCGCCCACTGCTCCTGCTGCGACCGCCGTGATCAGCGCACCGAGCGCCCCGATCAGGCGCACCTTGGCGAACATCGCATCCCCTGCCATCCGGCGGTCCCTCTGCCCGGAGTGTACAAGTCGCGTTCGCGCGCTCAATACCCACAAGGGTCGCGAATCCGTGCCATTCCGCCGGGTCGCTAGGGTGGTTAGTCGTGACTTCTGGGCAAAAACCGACTGGCGGGGGACAGCCGACGCTGTGGGCGGTTTCCGATCTACACACCGGTCACCTCGGTAATAAGCCGGTCACTGAATCGCTGTACCCGTCGTCGCCGGACGATTGGTTGATCGTCGCCGGTGACGTCGCCGAACGCACCGATGAGATTCGCTGGGCGCTGGACCTGCTGCGGCGGCGGTTCGCCAAAGTGATCTGGGTGCCTGGCAACCACGAGCTGTGGACCACCACCCGCGACCCGATGCAGATCTTCGGCCGCGCGCGTTACGAGTATCTGGTCAATATGTGCGACGAGATGGGCGTGATTACCCCCGAGCATCCGTTCCCGGTGTGGACCGAACGCGGCGGTCCCGCCACGATCGTGCCGATGTTCCTGCTCTACGACTACTCCTTCTTGCCCCAAGGGGCGACGAGCAAAGCCGAGGGCATGGCCATCGCGCGCGAGCGCAACGTGGTGGCCACCGACGAATTCCTGCTGTCATCGGAGCCGTATGCCACTCGCGAGGCCTGGTGTCAGGAGCGAGTCGCCAGCACCCGCGCCCGGCTCGAAAAGCTCGACTGGATGACACCGAGTGTGTTGGTGAACCACTTTCCGCTGGTGCGAGACCCCTGCGACGCGTTGTTCTACCCGGAATTCGCGCTGTGGTGCGGAACCACCAAGACCGCGGACTGGCACACCCGCTACAACGCTGCCTGTTCGGTCTATGGCCATTTACACATCCCGCGAACCACCTGGTATGACGACGTGCGTTTCGAGGAAGTGTCGGTCGGTTACCCGCGCGAGTGGAGGCGCCGCAAGCCGCCCAGCTGGCTGCGTCAGGTGTTACCCGCCCCGGAATACCCGCCGGGCTATCTCAACGATTTCGGCGGTCACTTCGTGATCACCGACGAGATGCGCGAGCAGTCTGCGAAGTTCCGGGAACGATTGCGCCAACGGCAGACATGATGACCGGGCAGATGCTGGTTTCGTCGGTGCTGCCCGGCACCGCGGTGCAGGATTTGGCGTACTCGGAGCTCTACTCCGACCCGCCCGGCCTCGCACCCTTGCCCGAAGAGGAACCGTTGATCGCCAAGTCGGTTGCCAAGCGGCGCAACGAGTTCATCACCGTCCGGCACTGCGCCCGCATCGCGCTGGGCCAGCTCGGCATGCCTCCGGTCCCGATCCTCAAGGGCGAGAAGGGAGAACCGTGCTGGCCCGACGGCGTGGTGGGCAGCCTCACCCACTGCACCGGCTACCGTGGCGCGGTGGTCGGGCGCAGCGCCGCGGTGCGCTCGGTGGGCATCGACGCCGAACCCCACGACGTGTTGCCGAACGGAGTGCTGGACGCGATCAGCCTGCCCGAGGAGCGCAGCGAGATACCTCGCGAGATGCCGGCGGGTCTGCATTGGGACCGAATCCTCTTCTGCGCCAAAGAGGCGACGTACAAGGCGTGGTTTCCGCTCACCAAAAGATGGCTGGGTTTTGAGGATGCTCACATCACTTTCGCTGTCGACGGCCACGGATCTGCCGGTGGGTTCGTCTCGCGCATCCTGATCGACCCGGCAGCATTGGTGGGTCCACCGTTGACCGCGCTGAAAGGGCGGTGGTCGGTCGAGCGCGGACTGGTGCTCACCGCGATCGTGCTATGAGCCCGACCGGACCCGGAATCGTCGTCGTCGACAAACCGGCCGGCATGACCAGCCACGACGTAGTGGGGCGGTGTCGCCGGATCTTTTCCACCCGCAAGGTGGGACATGCGGGGACGCTGGACCCGATGGCCACCGGCGTGCTGGTGATCGGTATCGATCGCGCCACCAAGATCCTGGGCCTGCTCACGACCACCTCGAAGTCGTATGCCGCCACCATCCGACTCGGCCAGACCACTTCGACCGAGGACGCTGAAGGCGAACTGCTGCAAAGTGTTTCGGCTGAGCACCTGACACTCGAGGCGATCGACGCGGCGATGGCACCGCTGCGCGGTGAGGTCAGCCAGGTGCCGTCGGCGGTGAGCGCGATCAAGGTTGGCGGCCGTCGCGCGTATCAGCTGGTCCGCGAGGGTCACCAGGTCGAACTCGAAGCCCGGCCGGTACGCATCGACAGGTTCGAGGCGCTGGCGGTCCGGCCTGCACCCGACGGTCTCATCGATCTCGACGTCGAGGTCGACTGCTCATCGGGAACCTATATCCGCGCGCTGGCCCGCGACGTCGGCGTCGCGCTCGGCGTGGGCGGACACCTGACGTCGTTGCGGCGCACCCGCGTCGGACGCTTCGAACTGGACCAGGCGCGCACACTCGACGATCTGACGGAGCAGCCGCAGCTGAGCTTGAGTCTCGACGAGGCCTGCCTGTTGATGTTTCCACGTCGCGACCTCACAGCCGAGGAAGTCGAAGCGACCGGCAATGGCCGGGCACTTGCCGCGGCCGGGATCGACGGCGTTTATGCCGCCAGCGACGCCCAAGGCCGGGTGATAGCGCTGTTGCGGGACGAGGGCTCGCGGACTCGGTCGGTGGTGGTTATCCGCCCGGCGACGCTCTAGTGAGCCCCGGCTGACGCCCCGGTGCGCCGGAGTTGCACACTGGCTGAGGGTTCAGCTTTCGCAAGCCGTCCGGGAAGGGGCGCAGCATGTCCAGCAAGGGGTCCAACAGGGTTTACGTCGTCGGCGTTGGCATGACGAAGTTCGAGAAGCCGGGCCGGCGCGAGGGCTGGGACTACCCGGACATGGCGAGGGAGTCGGGGACCAAAGCGCTCCAGGACGCCGGCATCGACTACAGCGAAGTCGAACAGGGCTATGTCGGCTACGTCTACGGCGAATCGACGGCGGGGCAGCGGGCGCTCTACGAACTGGGCTTGACCGGTATTCCTGTCATCAACGTCAACAACAACTGCTCGACCGGGTCCACCGCGCTCTTCATGGCGGCGCAGGCGATCCGCGGCGGATTGGCCGACTGCACCATCGCTCTGGGATTCGAGAAGATGAAACCCGGATCGCTCGCGGCAACCTACGACGACCGCACCAACCCGATGGACAAGCACATCAAGGCGTTGGCCGAGATCAGCGAGTTCGCCTTTCCAGTCGCGCCCTGGATGTTCGGGGCCGCCGGGCGCGAACACATGAAGCAGTACGGCAGCACGGCAGAGCACTTCGCCAAGATCGGCCACAAAAACCACAAGCACTCGGTGAACAACCCGTACGCGCAATTCCAAGAGGAATACAGCCTCGACGACATTCTCGCGGCGAAGATGATCTACGACCCGCTCACCAAGCTGCAGTGCTCACCGACGTCGGACGGTTCGGGCGCGGCGATCCTGGCCTCGGAGGGCTTCGTCGAAAGCCATGGATTGGCCGGCCAGGCGGTGGAGATCGTCGGTCAGGCCATGACGACGGACTTCAAGTCCACCTTCGACGGCAGCGCCAAGGCACTCATCGGTCACGACATGAATGTGCAAGCGGCACAACGCGTCTACGACCAGTCCGGGCTTGGCCCCGAGGACTTCCAGGTGATCGAACTGCACGACTGCTTCTCGGCCAACGAGCTGCTGCTCTACGAGGCTCTCGGCCTGTGCGGCCCGGGTGAGGCAGGCAAACTGATCGACAACGGCGAGACCACCTACGGCGGACGCTGGGTGGTCAACCCGTCCGGTGGCCTGATCTCCAAGGGGCATCCGCTGGGCGCGACGGGGCTGGCGCAGTGCGCCGAACTGAATTGGCAACTGCGTGGCGTCGCTGACAAGCGCCAGGTCGACAACGTAACCGCAGCATTGCAACACAACATCGGGCTGGGCGGCGCGGCTGTGGTCACGGCCTACCAGCGCGCCGAACGCTGAGCCCATGTTCGAGTGGTCCGACACCGACCTGATGGTCCGGGATGCGGTTCGTCAGTTCGTCGACAAAGAGATCCGTCCGCATCTTGACGAACTGGAAAGTGGCCAGCTGTCGCCCTATCCGATCGCGCGCAAGCTGTTCAACCAGTTCGGCCTCGACGCCATGGCCGCCGAATCCGTGAAAAAGATGCTCGACCGCGAACGGGCCAAGCAGACGGGTGTGCGGGCCCCCGAAAACCCTGAGAAGCAGGAAAAGCAAGACAGTTCAGATGATTCGGGCGGGATGGGCGCCCAGGGTTCGATGGTCGCGGTGCTGGTTTCCGAGGTCGCCAGGGTCAGCATCGGGCTGCTGAGCACGGTGGGCGTCAGCCTCGGCCTGGGCGCGACGACCATCATGAGCCGCGGCACGCTGGCCCAGAAGGAACGCTGGCTGCCTGAGCTGATGACGCTGCAAAAGATCGCGGCCTGGGCGATCACCGAGCCGGACTCCGGCTCGGATGCGTTCGGCGGCATGAAGACCACTGTCCGGCGCTCTGGCGACGGAGACGGGGCCTACATCCTCAACGGGCAGAAGACGTTCATCACCAACGGGCCCTGCGCCGACGTCCTGGTCGTCTACGCCAAACTCGCTGACGGTGACGCCTCCCCGGACAAGAAGGTGGACAAGCGGAACCGCCCGGTGCTCGTCTTCGTGCTCGACGCGGGAATGCCGGGCCTGACGCAGGGCAAGCCGTTCAAGAAGATGGGCATGATGTCATCGCCCACCGGCGAGTTGTTCTTCGACAACGTGCGGCTGACGCCTGACCGGCTGCTGGGCGAGAGTGAGCAGCACGACGGAGGGGACGGCCGCGAAAGCGCCCGCGCGAATTTCTCCGCCGAACGGGTCGGGATCGCGATGATGGCCCTGGGCATCATCAATGAATGTCACGGCCTGTGCGTGGAATACGCGAAGACGCGCACGCTGTGGGGCAAGAACATCGGGCAGTTTCAGCTGATCCAACTCAAGCTCGCCAAAATGGAGATCGCCCGGATGAACGTACAGAACATGGTGTTTCAGATCATTGAGCGGCAGAAGTCTGGGAAACCGCTGACGCTGGCCGAGGCGTCGGCGATCAAGCTGTACACGTCGGAGGCCGCCACCGACGTCGCAATGGAGGCCGTGCAGCTGTTCGGTGGCAACGGCTACATGGCCGAGTACCGGGTCGAGCAGCTGGCCCGGGACGCGAAGTCGCTGATGATCTACGCCGGCAGCAACGAGGTCCAGGTGACTCACATCGCCAAGGGGCTCTTGGCCGACTGATGCTGGTGGCCAGTCAAGCCACCACCCAGATCGCGCGTGCGGCCGGGCTGCCCAGCTCGACCGTGGACTCGACGCCGTCGCCGGATTCGATTGCCACCGAGACCATCCCGGCGAATTCGCGCCGCGTCACGATGCGCAGGCGCGAGTCCAGATTGATCCCGACGCTGTCGAAATAGCGCAGCATCTCGGGGTCGGAATCGGAGATACGGGCCACCGTCCCGGTGTCGCCGTCGCCGCATGCCCACAGCTGACGCGCCTGCGGCGGCTGAACGTGCCCGTCGGACGCTGGGATCGGGTCACCGTGCGGATCGCGCCGCGGGAACCCCAGCTTGGCGTCGATGCGGGCCACCAGGCGATCCGAGACCGCGTGTTCGAGCACCTCGGCCTCGTCATGGACCTCGTCCCAGCTGTAGCCGAGTTCGTTGACCAGGAAGGTCTCCAGCAGCCGGTGTCGGCGCACCATCGCCAGCGCCGCTCGCCGCCCCGCCTCGGTCAAGGTCACCGCGCCGTACTTCTCGTGGTCGACCAGGCCCTGCTCGGCGAGTTTGCGGATGGACTCTGAGGCCGTGCTGGCGGACACCCCAATTCGGTCGGCCAGCATCTTGGTGCTGACCTTTTCCAGCGACCACTCCTGGGCGTTCCAGATGACCTTCAGATAATCCTGGGCAACCGGGGTAAGACCGCCACGCCCTTCGTCCGCCCTCACAACCAGAAAGTTTAGGCACCTACGCCCAATCTGGCGTACCGCCCGCTCCCGGAGAACCGCTTCTCGCCGTAGGCTTGGGACCGTGCAGCGGTGGCGGGGACAGGACGAGATCCCCACGGACTGGGGCAGATGCGTGCTGACCATCGGGGTGTTCGATGGCGTTCATCGCGCGCACGCCGAACTGATCGCGCACGCGGTGAAATCCGGTCGGGCACGCAACGTACCGACCGTACTGATGACGTTCGATCCGCACCCGACGGAAGTGGTCTACCCCGGCAGTCATCCAGCGCAGCTCACGACTCTGACCCGCCGCGCGGAGCTGGTCGAGGAGTTGGGCGTCGACGTGTTCCTGGTGATGCCGTTCACGACCGATTTCATGAAGCTCACGCCGGAGCGCTACGTCCACGAGCTGCTGGTCGAAAAGCTGCACGTGATTGAGGTGGTGGTGGGTGAGAACTTCACCTTCGGCAAGAAGGCGGCGGGCAATGTCGCCGCCCTGCGCCGCGCCGGCGAGCGGTTCGGGTTTGCGGTGGAGTCGATGTCACTGTTGTCCGAGCACCACAGCAACGAAACGGTGACCTTCTCCTCCACCTATATCCGGTCCTGCGTAGATGCCGGTGACGTGATGGCGGCCGCCGAGGCGCTGGGCCGTCCGCACCGCGTCGAAGGCGTCGTGGTCCGAGGCCACGGGCGCGGCGTCGAACTGGGCTTTCCCACCGCTAACGTGGCGCCGCCGATGTATTCGGCCATCCCAGCCGACGGTGTGTATGCCACGTGGTTCACCGTGCTCGGGCACGGCCCGGTGACGGGCACCGTCATTCCCGGCGAGCGCTACCAGGCCGCGGTGTCGGTCGGCACCAACCCGACCTTCTCCGGACGCACCCGCACCGTCGAGGCGTTCGTCCTTGATACCGCCGCCGACCTATACGGCCAGCATGTGGCACTGGACTTCGTCGCACGCATCCGCGGACAGCTCAAGTTCGACTCGGTGCGCGAGCTCATCGACGCGATGGGCAAGGACACCGACCGGGCCCGCACCCTGCTCACGGATTGACACCTCTTTGCGGGATCGGGGTTTTGCGGGATTGGGGTTGTGCGATGACTGGCTGATAGACTGCCCGGCGACATCGGCGCGTGCTGCGGTTCGCGGTGGCCGCGCTCTGAAACTCGTGATCGCGGACCAATTGATGGAGATATTTTCGTGGCGCTGACAGCCGAGCAGAAAAAAGAAATCCTGGGCTCTTACGGCCTGCATGACACCGATACCGGGTCCCCGGAAGCGCAGATCGCGCTGCTGACCAAGCGAATTTCTGACCTGACCGAGCACCTCAAGGTGCACAAGCATGACCACCACTCGCGGCGGGGGCTATTGCTGCTGGTGGGGCGTCGCCGCCGGCTGATCAAGTACGTGTCCCAGATCGATGTCGAGCGCTACCGCTCGCTGATCGAGCGGTTGGGTCTGCGCCGCTGAATCCCGCCAGATCCAATCCTGGTAGCTCCGCTGGTCGGCCCGTGTAGAGTGAGGACGTTCTGGGCCGGTTCGGCCCGAGCAAACGGTGCGGTTCGCGCAGATCCGTGCGTGCCGTTCCAGCGTGTCACTATGGACGTCCAGGGGAGCACCCCTGTCTGTATCGGGCGGTCTTCGGTAGTGGCTGCCGAGCTTTCCGGATCTGGGGCAGGTCGGCCGCTTCGATCGACGGCCGTAGCCGCATTCAGACATTTAGCTCTTACGAGCTCCCCTCCCGCGTTGCGCGTGATCACGCGAAAAAGATGAATATCTCCAGAGAGGCCGTACGGACGACGTTATGTCTGTAGCTGAAATTGAAGAGGGCGTGTTCGAGTCGACCGCCACTATCGACAACGGGAGCTTCGGCACCCGCACTATCCGTTTCGAGACCGGCCGGCTGGCCCAACAGGCCGCCGGCGCCGTCGTCGCATATCTCGACGACGAGACCATGCTGCTGAGCGCGACCACCGCCAGCAAGACCCCGAAAGACCATTTCGACTTCTTCCCCTTGACGATCGACGTCGAGGAGCGGATGTATGCCGCCGGTCGTATCCCCGGATCGTTCTTCCGGCGCGAGGGCAGGCCGTCCACCGACGCGATCCTGACCTGCCGGCTCATCGACCGGCCACTGCGCCCGACGTTCATCTCGGGTCTGCGTAACGAGATCCAGGTCGTGGTCACGATCCTGAGCCTGGATCCCAAGGATCTGTACGACGTGCTGGCCATCAACGCCGCGTCGGCGTCGACCCAGATCTCCGGGCTGCCGTTCTCCGGTCCCGTCGGCGGCGTGCGTGTCGCGCTGATCTCTACTCCTGAAAACAAGGGAGGTCAGTGGGTTGCGTTCCCCACCGTTGAGCAGCTCGAAGGCGCGGTGTTCGACATGGTCGTGGCCGGCCGCGTAGTCGGCGACGCCGAGAATAAAGACGTCGCGATCATGATGGTCGAGGCGGAAGCCACCGACAATGTCATCGATCTGATCGCCGGTGGCGCCGGTGCGCCGACCGAAAGCGTTGTGGCGGAGGGCCTTGAGGCCGCCAAGCCGTTCATCGCCGCGTTGTGTGCCGCGCAGCAGGAGCTGGCTGATGCTGCCGGCAAGGAAACCGCCGAGTACCCGGTGTTCCCCGATTACCAGGACGACGTCTACTACTCGGTGTCCTCGGTGGCAACCGAGCAGCTTGCAGCCGCGCTGACCATCGGCGGCAAGGCCGAGCGCGACCAGCGCACCGACGAGCTCAAGGGTGAGGTCCTGCAGCGGCTAGCCGAGACCTACGAGGGCCGCGAGAAAGAGGTCAGCGCAGCGTTTCGTTCGCTGACCAAGAAGCTCGTCCGGCAGCGCATCCTCACCGACCACTTCCGCATCGACGGCCGTGGCATCACCGACATCCGTGCGTTGTCGGCAGAGGTCGCCATTGTGCCGCGGGCACACGGCAGCGCGCTGTTCGAGCGCGGCGAAACCCAGATCCTGGGCGTGACCACGCTGGACATGGTCAAGATGGCCCAGCAGATCGACTCGCTCGGGCCGGAAAAGTCCAAGCGCTACATGCACCACTACAACTTCCCGCCGTACTCCACCGGCGAGACCGGCCGGGTCGGCTCGCCCAAGCGGCGCGAGATCGGGCACGGCGCACTGGCCGAGCGGGCCCTGATTCCCGTGCTGCCCAGCGTCGAGGAATTCCCATACGCCATCCGCCAGGTGTCCGAAGCGCTCAGCTCCAACGGCTCGACCTCAATGGGGTCGGTGTGTGCGTCCACGCTGGCATTGCTGAACGCCGGTGTGCCGCTCAAGGCGCCGGTGGCCGGCATCGCGATGGGCCTGGTGTCCGACGACATTCAGGTGGAAGGGGCGGTTGAGGGCGTTGTTGAGCGCCGCTTCGTGACCCTGACCGACATCCTGGGCGCTGAAGACGCGTTCGGCGACATGGACTTCAAGTGCGCCGGCACCAAGGACTTCGTCACCGCATTGCAATTGGACACCAAGCTGGACGGGATCCCGTCGCAGGTGCTCGCGGGTGCGCTCGCACAGGCCAAGGAAGCTCGGCTGACCATTTTGGAGGTCATGGCCGAGGCCATCGACGCACCCGACGAGATGAGCCCGTACGCGCCGCGCGTCACCGCCATCAAGGTGCCGGTGGACAAGATCGGCGAGGTCATCGGGCCCAAGGGCAAGATGATCAACTCGATCACCGAGCAGACCGGCGCCTCGATCTCGATCGAGGACGACGGCACCGTGTTCGTCGGCGCTACCGACGGATTGTCGGCGCAGGCCGCGATCGACATGATCAACGCCATCGCCAACCCGCAGCTGCCGACCGCGGGTGAGCGGTTCCTCGGAACGGTGGTCAAGACCACCGACTTCGGCGCGTTCGTGTCGCTGCTGCCCGGGCGCGATGGCCTGGTGCACATCTCCAAGCTCGGCAGGGGCAAGCGCATCGCGAAGGTCGAGGACGTGGTCAACGTCGGCGACAAGCTGCGGGTGGAGATCGCCGAGATCGACAAGCGGGGCAAGATCTCGTTGGTCCTGGTGGCTGAGGACGAAAACGGGGCCGCCGCCGCACCCCCTGCTGATTCGGGCGATACGGGGGCTCGTCAGGTGGACGCTCCGGCCGATGCCGCGACAGCCAGCACCTGAGCCGGCCGCGACCGGGGTGCGCTCCGGTCGCGCGGGTGCCCTGCGGCGGGGCAAGTCGACCGCCGAGGCGAAATTTGAACACCAAGCTGCGCTGCGCCGGACCACCCTGCCGGGTGGCCTGCGGGTGGTCACCGAGCACCTGCCCGCGGTGCGTTCGGCGTCGATCGGTGTCTGGGTCGGTGTCGGATCGCGCGATGAGGGTGCCACGGTGGCCGGGGCCGCGCATTTTCTAGAGCACCTGCTGTTCAAGTCCACGCCGACCCGCACCGCGGTGGATATCGCGCAGGCGATGGACGCCGTCGGTGGGGAACTGAACGCGTTCACCGCCAAAGAGCACACCTGCTACTACGCGCACGTGCTGGACAGCGATCTGGAGCTGGCCGTCGACCTGGTCGCCGACGTTGTCCTCAACGGTCGATGCGCCGTCGAAGATGTCGAGCTGGAACGCGACGTCGTCCTCGAGGAGATCGCCATGCGCGACGACGACCCCGAGGACGCGTTGGGGGACATGTTCCTGACGGCGCTGTTCGGCAACCATCCGGTGGGCCGACCGGTGATCGGCTCCGCGCAATCGGTGTCGGCGATGACGCGGACACAGCTGCACTCGTTTCATGTGCGCCGCTATACGCCGGAACGGATGGTCGTTGCCGTGGCCGGCAATGTCGACCACGACCAGGTGGTCGCGTTGGTGCGTCAGCATTTCGGGCCACATCTGGTCCGCGGGCGTCGCCCCATTGCGCCGCGCAAGGGCGCCGGGCGGGTGAACGGCAGCCCCGGATTGGCACTGGGCAACCGGGACGCGGAGCAGACCCACATTTTGTTGGGAGTACGCACGCCCGGCCGCGGCTGGGAGCACCGCTGGGCGCTGTCGGTGCTGCACACCGCGCTGGGTGGCGGCCTGAGCTCCAGGCTTTTCCAGGAGATTCGCGAGTCGCGCGGGCTCGCCTACTCGGTGTACTCCGCGGTGGACATCTTCGCCGACAGCGGCTCCCTGTCGGTATACGCGGCCTGCCAGCCCGAACGGTTCGCCGAGGTCATGCGGGTTACCGGGCAGGTGCTCGAATCGGTAGCGCGCGACGGCATCACCGAAGCCGAGTGTCGCATCGCCAAGGGCTCGCTACGTGGCGGGCTTGTCCTGGGCCTGGAGGATTCCGGCTCGCGGATGAGCCGGCTCGGTCGCAGCGAACTGAACTACGGTAGGCATCCCAGCATCGAGCACACCTTGCAGAAAATCGACGAAGTCACCGTCGAGCAGGTCAACGCGGTGGCCCGCCAGCTGCTGACCAAGCGCTACGGCGCCGCGGTGCTCGGTCCTTATGCTTCCAAACGGTCGCTGCCCCAACAACTTCGGGCGATGGTAAATTAGCCGCATGTCAGTGGCCCAGATGGTGCTCGGCTTTTGGGATATCGCGGTGCCCATTGTGGGTGCGCCGATGGCTGGCGGCCCGGGTACCCCCGCGTTGGCGGCGGCGGTGTCCAATGCCGGCGGGCTCGGTTTTGTCGCCGGCGGCCACCTGACTGCGGACCAGCTCGCCGACGATATCGCTGCCGCGCGTGCCGCAACCACCGGCCCGCTCGGAGTCAACCTCCTTGTGCCCCAACCCAGTGTTGCGGACTGGGTGCAGCTGGACTACTACCACTACGAACTCGAAGAGTTTGCCGATCACTACCGGGTCGAGGTCGGTCAGCCCGAGTCAGGCGACGACGACGACTGGGAACGCAAGCTCGAGGTGGTGGCGGATGTACATCCGGAGCTGGTGTCGTTCACCTTCGGAGTGCCGTCACCGGATGTGATTGCGCGGTTGGGCGCGCTCGGAATGCTGGTCATGGTCACGGTGACATCGGCCTACGAGGCAGGGGTGGCCGTCGCTGCCGGTGCGGACAGCCTGGTGGTGCAAGGCCCAGATGCCGGCGGGCACCGCGGGACGTTCGCACCGGACATGGACCCTGGCACCGAGTCGCTGCACGAGCTGATCGCCAGGATCCGCAAGGCGCACAATGTCCCGATCATCGCGGCGGGGGGCCTGGGCA
>Ga0302196_10000642_pt1 | contig 33397 bp, 32 predicted proteins | sample II_Bog_N1_3_FD_198794 | JGI IMG/M metagenome (GOLD analysis project Ga0302196, IMG submission 198794) | Peat permafrost microbial communities from Stordalen Mire near Abisko, Sweden - II_Bog_N1_3 | ecosystem: Environmental > Terrestrial > Soil > Wetlands > Peat | place: Sweden: Abisko...
CCGATGATCGATCTGTGACGAACGCCTCTGTGAGGAAGCTCCTGCACTTTGCCGCCCCGCTTTGGTCTGTCGAACATTTCCCCCTGCCCCGGCGTCCACGCTTATGCCGCAGTGCGCCAGGGCGCGGTAGTCGGGACCGCTCTGTATTTGCAACAATCGCGCATCAGCCAGCGGCGCTCGAGCCCAAGCGTGCGGACGAAGAATCAGCGCGTTGTCGCCGTCTGCGTCGCGTCGGACTAGATTGAGCTCATGCTTCGCAAGATCGCGACCGTGGGCAACCCCGTGCTGCGCCAGGTGGCGCGCAAGCTCTCCCGCGAGGAGCTGCTGAGACCCGAGACGCAGCGCTTCATCGACGACCTGCTCGAGACGATGTTCGACGCCAACGGCGCGGGCATCGCCGCCAACCAGGTCTACGAGCCCATACGGATCTGCGCCCTCCACGTGAAGGACAACCCGCGCTACCCCTACAAGCCCAACATCCCGCTCACGGTCCTCGTCAATCCGGAGATCGACATGCTCACGGACGAGACCTTCAACAACTTCGAGGGCTGCCTCTCCGTGCCGAACCTGCGGGGCGAGGTGCCGCGCGCGACCGTCGTTCGGGTGCGAGCCTGGGACCGGAAGGGCGAGGCGCTCGACTACGAGGTGAGGGGGCTCACCGCGGGGACCTACCAGCACGAGGTCGATCACCTGGACGGAAAGCTCTTCGTCGATCGCGTCGTGGACACGCGGACGCTCTGCACGTGGGCCGACTTCGAGAGGTTTTACATGGCCGGATTCGTCGAGCGCGCCAAGGCGCTCGTCGCGAAGTTCGGCAGCTAGAACACGAAACTGGAAGCCCCGGGCTTCTTAGTGAGCGCTCGCGAAGGTGACGAGCGGCTGGAAGCCCGCGAGCGGGCCGGTGTGGGCGAACGCGAGCGCCTTGATCTCCGCCGCGCGGGGCAAGAGCCGCGCCTCGAGCGCCTTGAGCGACGCCACGTTCTGGCCCGAGTCGCTCGAGAACAGCCCCACGGCCTTCATGACCGCTCCGTCCTTGGACGCGCCCGCGCTGTCCCCGAAGAACAGCACGCCGCGGGCGAGGTACACCGCCGACCCGGACGTGTGGCCGGGCACGGCGAAGGCCTCGAAGTGCAGGTCGCCGAGGTCGACCGCCTCGCCGTCCTTCAGCGGGTGAGCGACCTTGGCCGCGTCCCCGATGCGCGCGACCTCCTCCTGGAGGGCGAAGACCTGAGCATTGGGGAACAGCTTGCACGCCGCCGTGTGATCGCTGTGACCGTGGGTGAGCAGGATCCCGGTCACCGCCGTGTCCGTCAGCCCGCGCTTGGCTAGCGCGGCGAGGATGGACTTTCCCGACTCGTCGTGGCCCGCGTCGACGAGCACTACCTTGCCCGGTCCGGCGTCCAGCAGGATCACGCTGACGAACCCATCCTTCACCGTCTCGACTCCCGGCGCGATGACCTGGCCGTCGACGATGGGGCTGTTGTGGCTGAACGCGGTGTACCAGACCGATCCGGCCGCGACGGCGAGCAGCAGGACCACGAGACCTACCCACTTGAGGACGCGCTTCATGCCGGTCGCTCTAACACAGCCGGCCCTCGCGGCGCGCTCCGCGTATCATGGCGCCGATGACCGCTGCGCTCGCCGCCGAGGACCGCCCTCTCGAGGCGTCGCGTGCGCGCTGGTCGCCCGGCGCGATTGCCGAGTTTCTCCTCGTGGGAGGCGTGACGCCCTTCCTCTACCCCCTCTCCTGGCTGCTGCGGAAGAGCCTGGGGCTCGACGCATCGGACTACGCCGTCGGCTTTCTGATGTTCTACGGGGCGTACGTCATCAACGACCCGCACTTCGCGGTAACCTACGTCCTCTTCTACAGGGACGTCCGGGCGCGCGCGTTCGGGGACGCGTACGAGCGCCGCGCGCAGCGCGTCCGGTACGTCGTGGCCGGTCTGGTCGTTCCGGTCCTCCTCTCCGCGTGGGCGGCCGCGGCCCTTGCCTCCCGATCGGCAAGCCTGCTGGGGGCGCTCATCCAGCTGATGTTCTTCCTCGTCGGCTGGCATTACGTGAAGCAGGGCTTCGGCGTGATGACGGTCCTCGCGCAGCGTCGCGGCGTCCGCTTCGACGGAAGGGAACGGCTCGCGATCCTCGCGCACTGCTTCGCTGGCTGGGCGTACGCGTGGGCGAGCCCGGCCGACCCCGGCACGGAGGTCGAGGAGAAGGGCGTCGTCTACACGAGCATCGCGCACTCGCTCTCGCTCGAGCGCGTCACCCACGTGGTCCTTCTGGCCTCGGTCGTCCCGCTCCTGTGGGTGCTCGTCCAGAAGCGAAGGCGCGAGGGCCGCCTCCCCATCGCTTCGCCGATGATGGCGCTGCTCTGCAGCGTCTGGTCCTGGTCGATCTACTCGAGCATCGACCCGCTCGTGCGGTACGTGATCCCGGCGCTCCACTCGGTGCAGTACCTCTACTTCGTCTGGCTCCTCAAGCGGAACGAGGGGCGGGAGCGCGAGGGCCCTCCCTGGTTCGAGGTCTCGGCGCGGGTGCGCGTCGGGATGCTTGCAGTCTCGGCGCTCGGCCTCGGCTGGGTGCTCTTCCACGGCGCGCCGTCGGCGCTCGATGGCATCCTCGTCTCACGCAAGGCGAGCGAAGGGACGGCGCTCGGACCGACGCCGTACTTCGCGGCCCTCTTCACCATCGTGAACATCCACCACTACTTCATGGACTACGTCATCTGGCGCCGGGACAACCCCGAGACGCGCTACCTCCAGCGGGACGTGGCGCGCCCGAGCGGCCCCTAGAATGTCCCGACGGCGGTCAAGCCGGGTGCCCCGGCTCCGGGCCTCCCCGTGCCGCCGATCGAGGGTAGGATGGTCAACCTGGGGCCATGGCCGTTCTCGGCGGTTCCGTCGCCTCCGTAGACGAGCTGCGAGCTCGATGGGAGCCCCACCGCGACGAGGATGGCCGCGAGAGCTTGGACTGCGCCCGCCGAGACGAGGGCGACGCGCGTGAGCGTGTCGCCGAGGCATGGCGCCACGAACGTCGCGGTCGCGCTCGCGCTTCCGGCCGCCGCGGGGATGCACTTTGCGCGGGAAGCGAGGTCGAGCCACGGGCCGGCGACGGGAGCCCCGAGCACGCGGTCAGCCGCCCGCGGCGACGTGTCCCCCACGTACGCCGCGGGCGCGTAGGAAAGCGACAGGAAGACGAGGCCGGCGACGAGCGCGCCCGTCGCCCGGCTCTTGCTCACGTGCCCGCCTCCCGGCACGACGTCGTCGACCTCGAAGCTGCCGCGCACCCGGATCCGGTCGCCGAGGATGAGCGGCACCGAGGTCTCTTTGCCCTCCGGTTGTCCCTGGACCTCGTCGGAGCTCGGGAGCGAGAAGGCGGTGCCCGGGACGAATCGGACGAGATCGACTCCCCGCGCCGACTGGACCGCAGTGATGCGCTCCCGCTCGTCCATCAGAATGACGTCGCCGGGGTGGAGGGGGTACACGCGCGCTCCCCCCGGGTTGGGCCACACCACGCGATCGGCCTCCACGTGGGCGGACGCCGGCACGGGGATCTCGGCGTCGCCGCGGAGGATGGCGATGTGGGAGAGCTGTGCGTTCTTGGGAGCGGCCGCTTCCGAGGGGGCGAGCACGCGGGTGACTTCGACGCTCGAAGAGCAACCCAGCGCGAGAGCCAGGCTCGCCGCCAGCCAACGCTTGTTCATGACGCACTTCCTCCACCGAGACGTACGGCCGCGGACGCTGGGCCTTGAGCCTCGTGATCCGCTCCGGACTCCCGATGTCCAGCCGAGGCCGGGCGGTGGCATACTCGAGCGATGGGCCGCTCCGCGCTCGCGTCATGGATCCTGCTGCCCGTGACGCCGCTCGCGATCGCGTGCTCCTACGTTCCAGCTCCCATCCGGCCGTCCTTGCCCGGTCTGCCGGAGCACGTGGCGCGCGCGGAGCGCTTCCTCGGGGGCGGCGCTCCTCTCGGGAGAGTGACGGAGGCCATCGTCGTCGTCGTGCTGGACGGTGCCCGCTGGCAAGACGTGCTCGTGGGCACCGACGCGTCGTTCGGCTCGTGGCGGGGCCCGTCAGACCTCGTGAGCGGAGCCGTGCTGATGCCGAACCTACACGCGATGATCATGCGGGGCGCGGTCGTGGGTTCGCCCGGAGGCGGAGCGCCCATGCGCGCGAGTGGACCCGACTTCATCTCGCTGCCGGGCTACACGGAGATCTTCAGCGGTCGGACGCCGGTACGGTGCGCGGACAACGACTGCCCCGCCACCGAGGACGCCACGCTCGTGGACGAGGTGCGCGCGCACGGCGGCCTGGCGGCCGTCTTTGCGTCGTGGGCTCCCATCGCCCGCGCCGCGTCCCGCAGCCCCGAGGGCATGGTCGTTTCCACCGGAGAGCCGGAGACCGCGCGGTTCCGCGCCGACCGTCAGACGGCGACGGAGGCACTCGATTACCTCACCCGCCGGCGCCCGCAGTTCCTCTTCCTGGGCCTCGGGGAGCCCGACGAGCTCGCGCACCAGGGCGACTACGCCGGCTACCTGGACACCCTCCGCCAGGCCGACGTCGTCCTGGGTGAGCTCGAGGTCACGCTCGCGGCGATGGGGGAGCGCGGACGCCGTACGAGCGTCTTCGTCACGTGCGATCACGGCCGAGGTACGGACTTCCGGCACCACGGCCGTGGGTGGCCCGAGTCGTCGCGCGTGTGGCTCGTGGCCGCCGGGGGAGCCATCCCGGCCCGCGGGGTCGTGCAGAGTCGCGCACCGCAGAGGCTCCGGGACATTGCCCCGACCATTCGCGTGCTCCTCGGTCTCCCCGCCGACGGCGCGGCCGAGGCTGGGGCGCCTATCGCAGAGCTCATCGCCCCGCCGTAGCCGCTCTCGCACTTTCTTTGGTGGCCCCGGGAACTTTCCGCCGCGCGCCGACTCCAATCGCCATCCCACCCTTCGCGGCACCGCCGCGCACGAAGCAAGGCACGCCCCATGTTCACGAGGAGCGTAGAGCCCGCGGCTCGCCATCAGGGCGCGCCCGGACAGATGACCGCCGTGATGCGCGCGATGCGGCCCGCCACGGGCGTGCCGCGCGTCCTGCGCATCGGTCTCGTCGAGGGAGGCCGCGTCCGCGAAGAGCACATCTTGAAGGAGCGGGCGACCGTCACGGTCGGGCAGAGCGAGCGCGCGACGTTCGTGCTCCGCGGTGACGTGCCTCAGCTCATCAAGCTCTTCGAGCGCGTCGGGGACGATTACTACGTGAACGTCGGCGCCGGGATGACGGCGCGGGTCGCGCTCGGCACGGGGATCCAGGACATCCGGGGAACCACCAATCCTCAGCGCGTGCGTCTCGACGACTCGTCACGCGGCAAGGTGGTCTGCGGCGACGCGACGTTTCTCTTCCAGTTCGTCGAGCCCCTGCCGGCGCCGGTACGTCCGCAGCTTCCGCTCGCGGTCAAAGGTGGGCTCGGCGGGCAGATCGACTGGAACCTCACCATCCTCGTGGCGCTGAGCTTCCTCGTTCACTTCGGGGTCATCGGCGCGATGTACTCGGACTGGACCGACCCCATCGTCGACGAGGGAATCACCGCGGGAGGCCTGGTCGACATGGTCCGGAATCTTCCCCCAGCCGTGATCGAGAATCCGGTAGACTCTGCGCCCGATTCGCCCAGCGCGCCCGCGCCATCCAGCCAGGCGCCTGACAAGGCTGCGAGCACGCCGAGCCCCTCGGGCCCGAGCCCCTCGGGCCCGAGCCCCTCCCGCGCCGACGCTGCTGCTGCCAGGGCCCGCGCCGAGGAGGCGCGCCTCAACGCGCTCGCGGCCGAGGCCGACGCCCTGCAGTTTCAGGTGATCGGCTCGTCCAAGAGCAAGAGCGTGCTCGACGGTGTGCTGGCGAAGTCGAACCTCCCGTCCGTGGACCTCGACCCGGCGGCGGCGGGCAGCGAGGGCGCAGCTCGAAGCCCTGCCGGCGACCTTCGCATGGCGGGAGACGGAGCCATCGTGCGGCCGGGTGCAGCGCGCCCGAACCTGACGACCATCGTCGGGACGGGGCCGCGCTCGGACGGCAAGTCCGGCAAGGAGAGCCCCACGAGCGGGCCGATGGCGCAGGCGACCGTGGGGCTGCCGGAGCCGACGGTGCCCGTGCCCAACGCGGAAGCCGCGATCTTCAAGCTGCGGCCGCTCTTCCGGTCTTGCTACACCACCGGCCTCGACTCCGATCCGAACATGAGCGGCAAGCTCACGGTACTGGCGACGATCGCCCCGAACGGAGAGGTCACGTCCGCCGAGGCCGAGAGCAACACGGGGCTGTCCGGCGGGGTCGTCAAATGCCTGCTGCGGCGGGTGCAGGGCGCCCAGTTCGACAAGACCCCGACGGGGGCGAAGATGCGTATCCCCATCACGCTCCTCCCCCAGTCGCGCTGAGCGTTCCTCTCGCCTGCGCCTCCAAAATGAGAGAAGCGCGCGATCCCCGTCGTACATCGACGAGAAGCGCGCGCTTCGAGATGGGAGGCTGCGGGCTACTTACACGCGCCCGAGGAAACCAGCGCGTCGAGCGCCGCCTTGCAGCCGGTCGCAAGGCCGGCCTTCGCCTGCGGGTTCTTGGCCGCCTCCGTCCATGCCGCCTTCTGCGTGGCGAGGCTGGACTTCATGGCCGCCATCGAGGGGTCCTTGTAGCAGCTGTCCGCCTTCGCGAGATAATCGTCGCACTCCTTCACGCCGATGGATCCCCCGCCGCCGCCGCTGGTCGTCTCTGTCGCGGCCGCGCCGCCGCTGCTGGCGCTCTTGTCGCAGGCTGCGAGTGCACCCAACGCAAGCATCAACCCCACCGCAATCGTTCGCTTCATAGAATTTCTCCTCCTCTTGGTTCTGCTACGCGGTCCACGATAGGGGACTGTCCCACGGCGGTGCAACAAGCCGGGGCGAAGAAGCCGAAAAGGGCAGGGACGGGTGGCGCTACCCTGCGCTCTTGGCGGCCTTCTCTCCGAAGAGCTCGACCGCCCCCACGAGCCACGCGAGCGAGGCCGGGTTGGCCGCGAGCGCGACCGGCGCGACGACGAAGCCTCCGCTTCGCAGCTCGAAGTGGAGCGGCAAGCGCCACCCCATCACGAGCTTCCGTACGCTGGGCGTGATGGCCCCCGCCAGGTCCTCCTGCGTGGCCGCGAAGCTCGCGAAAGCAGCGTCGAAAGGAGCGTCCCCCGTGCGCCTGCGCCGCAGCGACACGAGGTCGAGCGGCTCTCCGAACGTGCCAGGCTTGTCCGAGGTCGCCGCGGCGTGCAAGGTCAGCCGGACGTCCTGGACGATGGCGATCCACGCGCTGGCCTCGACGCCTCCTTCGGTCGTCACGACGAGGCGCGCGAGCGTGAGCGATCCGCCAGACCCGGTGGACAGGAGGGCGTGCTCGTATCGAATGGGCGACTTCAGCGTGGCGTACGGCTCCCATGCGCGCAGCCACCGCTCGTCGGCGTCGGGTTCGTACCGGAGCCCCCGCTCTGCCGCGTACTGCCCGATCCAGGGTATCGCTGCGATCACGATGGTCTCAGTACGTCCAGTTTCCGTTCGTGTCGAGCTTCAGGGGCTCGCCGGAGGGCGGGTAAGGGGTCACCCACGCGCCATGAGGACCGAGGTCCTTGCCCATGAAGGGGTCACCCACGCGCCATGAGGACCGAGGTCCTTGCCCATGAAGGGGTCACCCACGTGCCATGAGGACCGAGGTCCACACCCATGAAGGGGTCACCCACATGCCCTGAGGACCGAGGTCCTTGCCCATGAAGGGGTCACCCACGTGCCGTGAGGACCGAGGTCCTCGCCCATGAAGGGGTCACCCACGTGCCATGAGGACCGAGGTCCTTGCCCATGAAGGGGTCACCCGCGTGCCATGAGGACCGAGGTCCTCGCCCATGAAGGGGTCACCCACGTGCTTCTGCGGCCTAGTCGCAGTTCGCGTTCTGGTTGGTGCACGCGAGGTACGCGACGCAGTCCGGGTCTCCGTTGCACGCGTCGTTCACGGGCGTGGTGCAGCTCCCGTTGGTGCCGAGCGTCGTGTTGAGGCACGTGTTGCAGCTGTTCGAAGGGGTCATCATCGTCGCGCAGTAGTTGGTCGATCCCGAGCACTGGTTCTTGCACGCGCCGCCCGAGCCGCACTCGCACGACACGATGGCGGCGATGAACGTGTTCGTGCCCTCGGGGTGGTTGTTCTGGCAGCACGCGACGCACATGCTCAGATCGTTGACGCACGCGAGGTCGCTGCTGCCGCTGTCGACCGGCGTGTTGGTGTCGGGGACGTTCGTGTCGGCGACGTGCGAGTCGGCGGTGGCGGAGTCGGCGACGCCGGAGTCCGTGGATGTGCTGCTATCGGCGGCCGAGTCCGAGCCCGTCGCGCTGTCTGCCGTCCCCGAGTCCTCCGCGCCCGTGTCGGTCGTGTGGCCGGAGTCGGCGCTCCCCGTGTCGTGCGCGGTGCCCGTGTCTCCGTAGCCGCTCGACCCCGTATCGACCACGCTCGTCGCGTCCGAGCCGCCCGAGTCGCTGTCGGGCATCGGATGGGAGGCGTCGTAGAGGCTGTCGTCGTCGCCGGTGTCGCCCTGGGTCGCACACTGACAGAGCCGGGGAGAGGAGCAACCCTACCACCCAGCCAAGGTTCCAAGCGCGCATGAGGTCGATCCTTCCCTCTTCCCGCGTCACCGGACCCGCGCAGGACCAAGGCTATGTTCATGGCTGACTCGGCCATTCCAGTCAATCGAACAGAGACGGCATGGGCTTCGAACGGGAGGGCGAAGCGGCTGCAATTTTCCACCTTGATCAGAGCTGTCATACCGGGGGCGACGAGGCCGTCCGGACCCCGCTCGCCACGAAGAGCAGCGGGTGCGTGCAGTGCCGACAGTGGGTCTTTCGCGGGGGCTCGGGCGCCGGGTCGGGACCGGGGATCGAGGTCGCCCGGAGCCGCAGCGTTGCCCCGCACGGGCACCTGACCACGATGCGCTGGGACGCGTCCCCCTGGGCGCCGCGAACGACGCGCGCGTGGCGCCGTCCCTCCGCCTCGCGCCTCGCTCGCTCGCCGAGGAAGGCAGCCTGCGCCAGAGCGCCGCGGCGCGTGACGACCGCGAGCCCGTCGATGTCGACACGGTAGAACTCGTCGGTCAGCTCGATCTCGTCCGCGGCCGCGACCGTGGCAGCGATCGAGAAATCAGGGGGAGCGCGCCGTAGCGCTTCCCGCAGCTCATTCGCAGTCTTGCACGCCATGCTCCCCCCAGGCGGCGGCAGTGTGCGAACGCCGGGCGCTGTGCGCAAAGGAAAACGACCACGCACAATGGTCGCAATCGACCAGCTTGACGCCGACCTTCTCGCGGCCGGGGGGGACCGGGCGACGTCCCAGCGGGACCGCCCCCAGGTCCGGGAGGCTGCACCCCCGGGGGCGCCGGGTTCGGCTGCGACCGGAAAAAGACGCCCAGCCGAGCGTTCCCGGCCCCAAAAAGTCCGTTTAGGCTGCCAGGCCTGGCCGATCCGCTACCATGGTCGAGGATCGGAGGCAGCCTCGGGCATGACCGAGCATGACGACGACATCGGTGTCCGGGCGCAAGCGCGGATAGGCACCTGGCTCAAGGACAAGTACCGCCTCGACCGCGTGATCGGCACAGGCGGCATGGCCGTGGTGTATGCGGCGACGCACCGCAACCAGGCCGAGTTCGCCGTGAAGGTGCTCCACCGCGAACTCTCCCTGAACGAGATGGTTCGTACGCGCTTCCGGCGGGAGGGCTACGCGGCCAACTCCGTCAAGCACCGCGGGGCGGTCCGGGTCCACGACGACGACACCGCCGACGACGGCGCTGCGTTCCTCGTGATGGAGCTTCTCCAGGGCGTCCTCGTCGAGGAGCTGTGGATGCGCAACGGCCACCGCCTCGATCCGCAAGCCGTGCTCGGCATCGGCTACCAGTTGCTCGACGTCCTCGCAGCCGCCCACGCCAACGCCGTGATCCACCGGGACATCAAGCCCGCGAACATTTTCCTGACCAACGAGGGCATCGTCAAGGTGCTCGATTTCGGGATCGCGCGGCTCCGCGACGTGGCCATGAACGTGGGCGGCGCGAGCGCCAGCGCAAGCAGCGGGACGCAGACCGGCGTGATGATGGGCACCCCGGCGTTCATGTCGCCCGAGCAGGCGATGGCGAAGGCCAGCGACATCGACGCCCAGAGCGACGTCTGGGCGGTCGGGGCCACGCTCTTCACGCTCATCAGCGGTCACCTCGTGCACGAGGGCGACAACGCGCAGCAGCTCCTCATCAAGGCCGCGACGACGCCGCCGCGCTCCCTCCTCGCCGTGGCCCCCGATGTCCCCCAGCCGGTCGCCCGCGTCATCGACGTGGCGCTCGCGTTCGACAAGGCGCAGCGCTGGCCCGACGCGGTCACGATGCGCGACGCGCTCCGCGAGGCGTGCCTCGCGACGTACGGTGAAGGGCCGTCGCGCACGCTGCTCCTCTCGCTGCTCGGCGACGACGCCGCGTCGCCCGACTCGACGCAGCGGTTGCATCCGCTCTCGGCGTCGATGCTCGTCCGCGGTGTACCCTCGGTCGCTTCGCCCGCCGTGACGGGAGCGCTGTCGTCGCGATCAGGCACCCCGAGCGCGATGATCGCCAGCTCGCCGTCCCGGAGCGCGCGTCCGTCGGCAGCGTACAGGCCGAGCACGGAGCTCACGTCGTCGTCGGCCATGGAGGGCACGGCGCCGCCGAGGTCGGGGCCCCGCCTCGCCGTCATGGTCTCCATCGCCGTCTGTGCGTTCGTCCTGGCGTTCGGCGGCGGCATCGCCGCGATGCAGCGGTTCGGTCGCAGCAAGCCGTCGCCGTCCGTCGGAACGGGCCTCGTCGACCCGCCGCAGCAGCCCGTGGAGTTGCCGACAGCCAGCGCCGCTCAGCCGCAGGTAGAGCAGCCCGTGCCCTCCGCGGCGCCCTCGGCCTCGGTGGCGGAGCCGGTGGCCCCCGCTTCACCCTCCTCCGCCGTGCCCCGGCTCGCCGAGGCCGCCAACGCGGGCGCCAGGCCACACGCCAAGCACGACCCGGTGGCCTCGCCGACGGCGACCTCCTCGGGCAAGCCCGATCCCGTCGGCGCCGGCGCGACACCGAAACACGGTACCCCCGACTGCACGACCCCGTATACGCTCGACGCCGACGGCAACAAGCAGTGGAAGATGGAATGCCTCGGTCACTGAACGCCCGCGCCACCGCCCTCGCCCTGGCTCTCGCCTGCGTCGTCGTGGCGGCGGATCGGCCTGCCCTCGCCGCCGATCCGACGACGGCCGAGTGTGTCGCCTTGAACGAGAAGGCGGGCCCGCTCCAGAAGACCGGCCACCTGCGCGAGGCCTACGCGAATCTCCTCCGCTGCTCGGTCTCGAGCTGCCCGGCCCTGGTTCGAGACGACTGCGCCAAGGACGCGCTGCAGGTCCAGGCGGCGATCCCGACCGTCGTGATCGAAGCGAGGGACGGCGCGGGCAACGATCTGAGCTCGGTCAGCCTGAGCATCGACGGTGAGGCTCGCGCCGACAAGCTCACCGGCGTGGCGCTGGACGTCGATCCTGGCGAGCACGTCTTCAAGTTCGAGGCGGCGGGGCTTCCCCCTCTCGAGAAGCGCTTCGTCATTCACATGGGCGAGAAGAACCGGCGCGAGAACATCGTCCTCGGCGCCGTGGTCACCACGCCTCCGCCCCCGCCCGTCGCGCCGGCGAGCGGCGGCAGCGCGCTACGGCCTCTCGGCCTCGTCGTCGGCGGCGTCGGCATCGCCGGGCTGGCCGTCGGTGGAGTCTTCGGGATCCTCGCCCAGTCCAAGTGGAAGCAGGCGGAGACCGACTGCGGCGCCGGATGCCCCGCAGGAGCGCCCGCGAGGGACGAGGCACAGAACGCGCACAACGAAGCCAAGATCTCGAACATCGCCTTCGCGGCGGGCGGTGGGGTGACGGCGGTGGGCCTCATCATGTTCCTCGTGGCACCGAGCGGAAAGGCCGAGCCGGCGCGGACGGGCCTGTCGCTCTCGCCGCTCTTCGGCTCCGGCACCGTGGGGATGGCCGCGACGGGGTTCTTGCCGTGAGGTCGCGCTCCGCCTTGCGCGCCGCGGTCGCCGTCGCGGCGGCCGCCTCTTCGGTGGCCCTCGTGGTGGGCTGCGAGAGCATCTTCGGCATTGGCAGCCTCCCGTTTCCCGCCGATGGCGGCGGCGCCGACACGAGCGAGCCCGACGTCGCGGTCGTGGATTCGGGGATGGATTCGTCCCGCTCGGACGCGGACGCAGCCATGCAGACGGACGCGCCCGAGGTGGGCCCGCCCGCTTGCACGCCGACCGTACCGTTCACCCAGGTCAAGTGGGCGGGGCCGAGCGCCTTCCCGCAGTCCGCATGCACGGCTACGCAGGTGTCGGCGTACCTGACGTGCTTTCCCAACTGCGACACGTTCCGGCAGGACCTCGCCAACGCGGCGTGCGTGAGCTGCATCGAGACGGACGAAAACGCCATCGTGCACGGGCCCGTCGTCACGCGGGGAACCGGAAGCCAGGCGAAGCCCGTGCTCGTGAACGTCGGCGGTTGCCTTGCCCACTTCGACGGGATGAGCGCGCCCGGCGGCTGCGGCAACCAGGAAGACGACCTGCTCGCCTGCGACATGGCCGAATGCGGCAGCTGCTCGGACTTCTCCGTTCCCGCCATGAGCCTCGGACCCACGGACATGTGCGAACAGATGGCCTCCGGTGGGACGTGCCAGGCAGACACGGTCTCGCCGTCGTGCGCCGCGGAGCTCCAGAGCGGCTCTACGGCCGCCTGCAGCTCACTGGCGGGCTTTCTTCCCCAGTGGTGCGCTCCGCCGCCCGTTACCCCACCTTCGTGCTACGCGGGCACGGCCTTCACTCCGCTGCCGTGGGCGGCGCCGACCGCCTTCGGCCAGGGGATGTGCACCACCGAACAGATCAGCGCTTACGAGAGTTGCTTTCAGAGCAACGACTGCTCGGCCTTCCGGGCGGACCCCAGCAACAGCGGGTGCCTCGGGTGCATCGAGACGGACGAGAGCTCGTTCGAGCTCGGACCGATCGTCACCTCGGGTGGGGTCGCGGTCGAAGTGAACTTCGGGGGTTGCCAGGCGCATTTCGACAACGAGACGACGGAAAGCGGCTGCGGCAACCTCGAGAACGAGTTCACGACCTGCGCAGAGCAGGAGTGCGGCACGTGCTCCGACTTCGGCAACCCGACCTCCGGGGGACCCTCGGCGCAGTGCGAGGGGAGCGCGTTCACCGTCGATGGCGGCGCGTGCACGCCCTACAACGACAGCATGACGCTGGTCTGCAACAGCGAGCTCGCCGACGGCGGCGTCGCCGGTACGTGCGACAACTTCTTCACGTTCTTGCCGCTCTGGTGCGGCCAGTAAGCGCTCAGAGGTCCTTCGGCGCGGCGTCCTTGCAGCAGCGGGCGCCGCTCTCGGTGCCGCCGTAGTTGGCCCCGTGGCCGCCCTGGAACGAACGGCAGGAGTGACGGCCCGGGAGCCACCACGATCCCTTCATTACCTCGCGCGTGCCGGGCGGTGCGCCGTCGACCGTCGCCCACTCGTCGACGTTGCCTGCCATGTCGTGAACGCCGAACGCGCTCACGCACCCCGGGTGCGCGCTCGCCGGCGTGCGGTGGTCGACGAGGTGACCAACCTTGCCGAGCCCGTGCATGACGTCGACGTTGCACGCGTTCGCGTCGCGCTCCCATCCGTACGGGTAGGGCCGGAGCTCTTCGCCCTCGCACGCGAACTGCCACTCGCTCGTCATGCACAGGCGCGCTCCGGCGGCCTTGCAGACGTTCGTGGCGCTGGTCCAGCTCATGTGGTTCATCGGCAGGTCGCTGCCCGCTTCGGTCCGCTCCGTCTTGTCGATGCAGAAGCGCTTGTGAACGCGTTTGCCCTTGCACTCGCCTGGGTTCTTGTAGCGCGCGCAGCGGAAGTGCTCGTACCGGTCCCCCGGCGGCTCCATCCACTCGAGGCACGTCTGCTCCACGTTCGGGCAATACTCGCCATCGACGAGGATCATCCCGTCCGGGCACGCGTTGCCCGGATCGTCGGTCGCGGGGGTCGTACGGGCGGGCTCGGTCTCTGGCGGAGCCGGCTTGGCTTCGACGAGCGCGCTCATCGTCTGCGTCGTGCTCGCGTCCGCCAGGGCCGCCGAGGCGGGCTCGAGGGACACCACCACGGCAGCGACCGGGCCTGTCGCGAGCGTCGGTCCTTGTGTGGGCGCGCGGCCGCAGGCGGCGACCGGGATGGTCGTTGCGAGCGCGAGGCCGAGAAGTATGCGTACGGCGTTCATCGGCAACATGCGCAGGGCGCGTATCCCGCGTAGTCGACCCCGTGGCCGCGACCAAGGGAAAAGGTTCGAAAACTGGCCCTGGGGCATGGCGGAACCTACAATTTGTTCAGCCACGCGAATGCGGGGAAGGGGAGCCGGGATGCGGAGCGCTCACCGAGATCGAAGCAGGGATCGTGCTCGCATGGCGGCTGTACGGACCGGCCCGGTCTCGGCCGCATGCCTGGCTCTGGGCCTCCTGGCGTGCGGGGCGCGCACGCCGCCTACCCACGCGGAGGCGAGCCCGGCGCCGCCCCTGGTGGCGACGCTCGTGCTCGACGCGTCGCTGGACGTGCCGGGCGCCTCGGATGCTCCGCCTCCGGCCGATGGGGGCTCGTCCGCGGTCGCCGATGCGCCTGCCCCGCCGGCGGCCTGCCCCGATGGGATGGTGCTCGTCGCTGGCGACTACTGCCCGAACGTGCGCCAGACGTGCAAGCGCTGGGTGGACCCTCCGTCGTCTCCCTACCCGTTCTTCCGCTGCGCGGAGTACGAGCCGAGCGTATGCACGGGGACGCGCGTGCCCGAGCGTTTCTGCATCGACAAGGAGGAGTACGTGCGCCCGGGAGACCCGCTCCCTCTCGTGCACCAGTCGTGGACGAGCGCGGGGGCGGTGTGCGCGGCAGACGGCAAGCGCCTCTGCCTCGAGAGCGAGTGGCAGTTCGCGTGCGAGGGGGAGGACATGCACCCGTACCCGTACGGGGACGGCCTCAAGCGAGACGCCACGGCATGCAACATCGACCAGACGAAGCTCGGCAAGACCGACGCGCTGCTCGATCTGCGCGCGCCGGTGAGCGCGTACCCGGGCTGCATGAGCCCGTTCGGCGTGCACGACATGAGCGGCAACGTCGAGGAGTGGGCCACCGTCGACAAGGGCAAGGCGCCCAACCGCTCGACGATGAAGGGTGCCTGGTGGCTGCCGGGGAAGAACACGTGCCGCGCCGCGACGCTGGGGCACGGGGAGATCTACCAGGGCGCGCAGGTCGGCGTCCGCTGCTGCGAGGACGCCAGGTAAGGGGGCCGTACTAGAGCTCCGTACACGAGCTCGTGGCGCAGTTGCTCGCGGCGCAGCTGATGAGCGCCTCGGCGGGGGTGACGCCCGCGGGGTACATGGCCGCGCAGCCGTTCGGGCACGCGGCGCCCGCGCTGCTGCTGCACGTCGCGACGCACGCCACGAAATGCGCGCAGTCGCTCGTGCCGCCGTCGGGGCCACCGGCGATGCAGGCAATGGCCTGGAGACAGCAGTCCGCCCCGAGGCAGCTGTTGCAGCTCGCGTTACCGCTCGTGAGCTGGTTGGGCAGGCTCCCGATGGCGCTGCACGTGCCGCCGTCGGTCTCGCTGGCGGGCGCGGCCGAGTAGTCGTTGGCGTTGAGATCCGTGACGAGGACGCAGCCAGTCAGGCAGGCCGCGATCGCGGAGAGGGCAGAGAGCCACGGTCCGCGCATCAGAACGTCCCCCCGACCGAGACACCTGCCGGGGACACCGACACGGTCGTGGACTTCGAGCCGTCGGCGCGCGTCGTGTAGAGGAGGACGACCCCTGCCGCGGTGCCCACGACGCCGACCACCCACGCGACCGTGTTGACGCCCACGAGCGCGGGGAGGCTGTGGGCCACGTTTACGCCGTTCTCCGAGCACTGTTTGCTCGCGTCGCACTGCGAGTCGAGATCGCTCTTCTTGTGCAGGAGGATGACGGACGTGGGCACGGCGATGGCGAGCGCCTCGATGCCGACGCCGAGGGACACGTAGCCGTAGAGGCGCTTGAGGCGCCTGTCCTTCGCGCCGTCGGAGGCCGTGCCGTCGGGGTTGGTCGGGGAGTCTTTCGGCGGCGGCGCGGCCGGGACAGCCTCTGCCACGACGAGGCTGTGGGCCACGGGAGCGTCAGCGGCTACGGGCGTCGGCGCGGGCGCCGCCGACAGACAACCGGCGAGAACGGAGACGCATCCGCAGGGGATGAGGCCCAGGAGTAGCGGGCGCACCTAGAACCCGCCCACGCGTGCGAAGCGGTCCCGGTGGTACGCGGCGTCGCCGAACGTCATCTCGGCGACGCGCGCGCGCTTCAGGTAGACGCCCACGTCGTGCTCCTCGGTCATGCCGATGCCTCCGTGCATCTGGACGGCCTCGTGAGCCACGAGCAAGAACGCGTCGGAGCACTTGGCCTTCGCCACGCTCGCGGCGCGCGCCGCTGCGCTCGCGTCGACCTCGTCGAGCGCGTCGTGGGCGTGCATGACGGCAGACCGCGCGAGCTCCGTCTCCACGTAGAGGCGCGCAGCGCGGTGCTGGAGCGCCTGGAAGCTGCCGATGGGGACGCCGAACTGGACGCGCGTCTTCAGGTAATCGAGGGTCATGGCGAACGTCGCCAGCATGCCGCCCAGCATCTCGGCGGTGAGGCCGACGGTCCCGGCGTCGAGCACGCGCTCGAGGAGCGGGAGCCCTCGGCCGGGTGCGCCCAGACGCGCAGAGGCGTCGACCGCGAGCCCGTCGAGCTGCACGATGGCGGAGCTACGACCGTCGATTCGATCCTGGCGTACGACGTGGACGCCCTTCGTCTTGGCCGGTACGAGGAAGAGTGCGACCCCGTCGGGGGCGCGCGCCGATACGATGAGCCAGTCCGCGATCGTGCCGTCCGTCACGTGGACCTTCTCGCCGCGGAGCACGTAGCCAGCGCCGGCCGCGAAGGCGAGCGTGTCGACGGCGCCTCGCTCGTGCCGGCCGCTCCTCTCCTGGTAGGCGAGCGCGACGATGCGCTCGCCCGCCACGATGGCCGGCAGGTGCAGCGCGCGCTGCGCCTTCGAGCCGCCGAGCTCGATGGCCGTCGCTCCGAGGAGCACCGTGGAGAGGAAAGGCTCGGGGACGAGCGCGCGACCCAGCTCCTCGAGCAAGACCATGAGGAACCTGTGGCCGAGGCCCGATCCCCCGTGCTCTTCCTTCACCGTCAGGCCGAGCCACCCGAGCTTGGCCATCTCCTGCCAGGTCTCGCGCGAGAAGCCGTCCCCGTTCTCGATGATCTTGCGGTTGCGCGCGAGCGGCGTGCGGCTGGCGACGAAGTCCCGCGCCGCCTTCTGGAGCATCGACTGCTCTTCCGTGAGGACGAGATCCATCGGTCAGCCTCCCTCGCGTTGACCACGCCGCGGCTCCGCCGCGGACGCGCCGTCCGGCAGCGCGAGCACGCGCTTGGCGATGATGTTGAGCTGGATCTCGCTCGTGCCGCCCTCGATGGTGTTGGCGCGGGAGCGGAGCCAGTCGCGCGTGGCCTTCAGCTCCTCGGGCTCGAACCCCTCGCCCTCCCAGCCGAGGGCCTGTGGGCCGAGAATCGCGCACATGAGGTCCCGCCGGCGCTGGTTCAGCTCCGTGCCGACGAGCTTGAAAATCGACGACTCGTGCCCGGGCTTGTGGCCAGCCTTCGCGCCGTCCTTGGCCCGCTGCATCGTGAGGTCGAGGCAGATCTGGTCGATCTCGAGGGCCGCGATGCGATCGCGGAGCACGGGGTCGGCCACCTTGCCGCCGTCGTCGCCTAGGTGCTCGCGCGCCGTCGCGACGAGGCGTGAGGCGTCGTCCCGCTCCTTGAACAGGTCGCCGATCATCGTGCGCTCGTGGGCGAGCAGCGCGCGGGCGATGGCCCAGCCGTGGTTCTCCTGGCCGACCACGTTCTTCACGGGGACGCGCGCCGCCTCGAGGAACGTCTCGCAGAAGGGGGAGGCGCCGCTGATGAGCCGGATGGGCCGCACGCTGACGCCCGGGGTCGCCATGTCCATGAGGAGGAAGGTGATGCCGTCCTGCTTGCGCCCATGAAGGTCCGTGCGGACGAGGATGAACATCCAGTCGGCCTTCTCGGCGTACGACGTCCAGATCTTGGAGCCGTCGAGGACGTAGTCATCCCCGTCGCGGATCGCCTTGGTCTGGAGGCTCGCCAGATCGCTTCCGGCGCCGGGCTCCGAGTAACCCTGGCACCAGCGGACCTCGCCCTTCACGATGGGGGGCAGGTGCTCGGCCTTGAGCGCGTCCGACCCCTCCTGCAGGAGGAGCGGCCCGATCATCGTGAGGCCGAAGCCGAAGAGCGGGGGCCGGAGAGACAGCGCGGACATCTCCTCGGCTAGGATCTTCGCCTCCGCCTTCGAGAGCCCGCCGCCGCCGTACGCGCGCGGCCACGAGGGCGCCGTCCAGCCACGCTCGATGTTGAGGTCGAGCCAGCGTTTCACGTCCGCGGGGTAGGTGGACTTCTTTCCGCCCCAGCAGAGCTCGTCGCTGGTCTTGACCGGCGTGCGCATCGAGGGCGGTGCGTTCGCCACGAGCCACGCGCGGGTCTCTTCGCGAAAGGTTTCGAGGTCGGCCATGAGGCGGTGAGCATAAACTCACTCGTCGCCGAACGCGATCCCGTCGGGGTACACCCCGACCTCCCAGCGCTTGCGCACCGCGAGCGTGACGGGGTCGATCTCGATGACGGCCCCGCTCCGCACGTGGTCTCCCTCGCAGACGACGTAGACCTTGCCGTCCGTCGCCACCCGCGCGACGTGCGGGCTCGCGCACTCGTCGTGCTCGAAGCTCTTGCGCTGGAGGATCTCGGCCTTGTCGACGTCGATGCGGACGAGGCCATCCGGCCCCTGGAGGGGCACGACCACGACGTGAGGCTCCACGAACGCAGGCATGAAGGCCCGCGCGCCGAGCGTGACCTCGAGCTCGCGGACGAAGCGCTTGGTCGCCACGTCGAAGACGCGGATGCTCGCCCCCTCGAGGTTCGCCACGACGACGCGCGACTCGTCCGGGGTCAGCGTGACGGAGTAGGGGCCGTACCGCGGTGCACCGGGCACGCCGGGCGAGGACCCCACGGCGTAGCGCGCGCTGGCAAGGGTCGGGCTCGTCAGATCGACGAACGCGACCTCGTCGGTGCCGTAGCAGGCCACGATGGCGGTCTTGCCGTCCTTGGTGGCGGCGATGCCGTGGGGGGCCACGCACAGAGGGCGCGAGGCAATCTGCTTGAGCGTGCGAGCATCCCAGACCTGGAGCGTCGCGAACATGGCGCTCGTGGGGTCGCCCGCCATCGCGGCTTCGAGCGCGCGCTTCATGTCGAAGTGTGTGACGAGCACGCGGGAGCGATCGGCGGTGAGCACGAGGTCGCCGGGGCTCGGATCCACGTCGATCGTCGCCGTGACGGCGAGCGTCCCGAGGGCGAGGCGCGCGACCTTGCCGCGGGTGTCGGCCGCGCCGTGGCCCTGGTGCGGGCCCTTGGGCTCGCTGCTCGGCGGCGTCGGGAACGCGAGCGCGACGAAGACGGCCTCGGCCTTGCCGTCGACGGCGAGGTGGTGGGGCGCCTCGTGCGCGCCTGGCTCGATGTCGAGCGAGCGCGTCTCGACACGCGCGCCGTCGAGATCGATGACGCTCACCGTGTCCGAGCCGTTGTTGGTGACGTACGCCGCCCGTGCAGGTGCGATGGGGACGGGCAGGGCGGCCGGCGCCGCCGTGGAGCGCTTGCAACCGGAGCCCACGGTGCAGAGCGACGCGCACGCGAGCACGCTGTACAACAGTGCCGTGCGACGGTTCGTCTTGGCGCTCACCTTCCTCGTAATCTACGCCCCCGCCGTCGCCGAGGCGAACGGCCGCTTTCCCAAGGCGCAGGTCATCGAGACCATCCCCGGCGACGACGGGCGCACCGTCTTCCTGCGTGCGACGTTCGGCATTCTCGTGTCTCACGATGGCGGCAAGACGTGGCGCTGGATGTGCGAGCAGGCCTACGGCTCGCAGAGCACGTGGGACCCTCCGTTCGCGGTCACCCGCGATGCACGCGTGTGGATCGGCATGCCGAACGGGATGCGCGTCACGAAGGACGGCTGCGACGTGACGGGCGTAGCCGAGCTCGATGGCGAGACCGTCGTCGATTTCTCGGACGTCCCGGGAGAGGCAGGCCTCTACGCCGCGACGTCCACGCCGAACCGGCCCTCGTTCGTCTGGCGCCAGAAGAGCACCGGCGCGTGGGAGAAGCGCGGCGCGCTGCCCGATCTGCACGTCGATACGCTCGACGCCGCGCCGTCGAACGCCGGGCGCGTCTACGTCACCGCGGTCCCGAACGGGACGCGCAAGTCGCGGCTGTTCGTGTCCGACGACGGCGGCGGCACGCTCACCGAGGTCCACACGAAGCTCCCGGTCGATGGCCGAGTCTTCCTCGCCGCCATCGACCCCAAGGCCCAGGGCCGCCTCCTCGTGCGCATCCTGCACGACGCAGGCAGCGAGCTGGCGGTCTCCACCGACGGCGGCGCGACGTTCCGCGTCGTCCTGCACATGCACGGCGCCATGTTCGGCTTCGCCAGGAGCGAGGACGGCAAGACGTACTGGGCGGGCTCCGGAGATCCAAAGGAGGGAATCTGGCGGTCGGTCGATCGGGGGGAGCACTGGGAGTCCATGGCGAAGAGCGGGGTCTTCTGCCTCCACGCGGACGGGCCACGGCTCTTCGCGTGCTCGAACCCGTACGTGCCGAACGGGTACGCCGTCGCGGTGTCGCTCGATGAAGGAGCGTCGTTCACGCCGCTTGCGACCTTCGATTCGATCGAAGGCCCCATCTCCTGCGACGCGGGGGCGGGCGTGGCGTGCGAGGCGGCGTGGCCCGCGGCGCGCTCGCTGCTCGCTACCGGTGGCGGGGAGGGCCGCACGGTGCCGGTCGCCTCCTCACAGCCGAGCGCAGGCGACGCGGGAGCGGATGCCGGCACCGTGACGGCGGGGCCGCAGGCGCGCGCGTGCGGGTGCGCCGTTCCCGGCAACCGGACGGGCGGTTCGCCCGTAGGTGCTGTGGTCATCGCCGGGGTCGCCTGGATGGAGCGCCGAAGGCGCAAACTGGATCGAATGAGGCCCACGCGGCTGGAGTCGGATTCCGTCTAGGGCGGCCTTTTTCAAATCGGCGATCGCGGTACGGTGGAATTCGCTGTGGTGGAATTCTGCGTGGATCCCACCCGCACCACCGCGCACGGGTGGCGCTCGGATTGCAAGCCGCCGGGCCATGACATCCGCTCGAAAGCTGCGCGCTCTGTCCCACCTCGCTGCGGCATCCTTCGGCGCCGCCATCCTTGCGGCAGGTTGTGGTGACGCGGCCACTGGGACGGCCACCTTCTGGCGCGGCAGCTCGACCTCGGGCGGAACCGGAGGGGTCGTGGCGCCTCCAGGCAGCGGAACCGGCGGCGCCGCCAGCAACAACCCGGGTACCGGGTCCGCCGGCAGTAGCCAGGGATCGAGCGGCAGTGGCGGCACCACCGCGCCCAGCGGAGGCAGCAGCGGCGGCACCACGCCCAGCGGAGGCAGCGGCGGCACCACGCCCAGCGGAGGCAGCGGCGGCACCACGCCGAGCGGTGGCGGCAACAGCGGCGGGTCGTCTCCCGGCGGCAGCAGCGGCGGCTCGGACCCCGGGGGAAGCTCGGGCAGCGGGAGCGGTGGTACGTCGACGACTCCGAGCGGCGGCACCGGGTCGGGGAGCGGCGCGAGCACGCCGCCGTCGTCCGGCGGGCTCACCGTGGACAACGCCTCGCCAAGCGTGAACCTCCTCTCGTCGACGACCGTCCACGTGACCGTTCCCACCTCCGCGACGGGGACCGTCGCCCTCTCGACCCAGGGCCTGCCCTCCGACGTGACAGCGTCGTTCGACAACACGAGCGTCGCCGCGGGCAGCACGGCCACGCTCACCCTGACGACGCTCTCGTCGACGGTGAGCCAGACCGTCTCGTTCACCGTCACCGGCACGGGAGGGCTCACTGCCGCGCTGTCGCTCACCGTCAACCCGACCATCACGATCTTCATCCCGGTCAACGTGGACGCGAACCAGGGGACGGCCCAGAACCCGAACACCGCGGCGTTCGGCGCGTACCCGATCCTCATCACGGCGCCCCAGAACTTCCCCGTCACCGTCAACTTCGAGAACCTCGACTCGACCCCCCACGAGATCCACGCCGAGCAGGCCGACCAGGGGTTCCCCCACGGCAACGGCCTCATCCCGCAGGACGGCTTCGATCAGCCGCGCAACGTCACGCAGTCCGGCACCTACGACTGGCACCTCCACGACGAGGGCGACGCCACGACCGTTGGCGAGATCATCATCATGTGAGCGAGGCCGAGAGACCTACTCGTAGCGGATCGCGAGGACGGTCAGCTCGGTCTCGCCGCTCGGACGCTTCAGGATGACCACGTCTCCCTGCGCTCGCTTTAGGAGGGCGCGGCCGAGAGGCGACCGCCAGCTGATCCGGCCACGGGTCAGATCGATCTCGTCCTCGCCGACGATCTGGTAACGGGACGCCTTGCCGTCCTCGTCCTCGAGGTCGACGGTGGCGCCGAAGAAGATGCGATCACGGCCCTGCGACTCGGGCTGCACGAGGACCGCGGACTCGAGCCTCTTCGTGAGGAAGCGGATCCGTCGATCGATCTCTCGGAGCTTCTTCTTGCCGTAGATGTACTCCGCGTTCTCGCTCCGGTCGCCCTGGGCCGCGGCGTCCGCGACGTCCTGGACGACCTTGGGGCGCTCCTTCCAGAGCAGCGCGGAGAGCTCCTCCTGGAGCCGCTTGGCGCCTCCCGGTGTGATGTAGTTCGGGTCGCTCACGCGTCGGCGAGGAGCACGTCGAGGAGGTACGGCGTGGCCGTGCGGCCGCCGGGCCCGGCCGCGAGCCCGGCCACCGCCAGCGCGATGGCGCGGCGCGACGCCGTCGGCGGGACCGAGACCATGGCCCACCGCTCGCCCTCGGCCTTGCCCCACATTCGCCCCGCCTCGACCACGAGGCGCCGGCGCCCCTCGCAGACCGCGATCGTCATGCGCTCGGGGCGCACGAGATCGAGCGCGCGGTGGGCGAAGGCGAGCCGGTCGAAGCGCTCGTCCGAGACCTCGTCGAGGACGCGGTCCTCCTCGCGCGACGCGGGGTCCCAGCGGCCAATGTCGAGGGTCGGCATGCGCTTCAGTGTATGCCATGCCTTCCGCCCAGTCGCACGACCCGGCGCGCGCGGCAGACGACCACGTTTCAGCCCTTCTCGGCCCGGGTATGGAGCTCGAGGAAGTAGGCGACGAGATCGCGCTCGCGGTGACCCATCGCGATGAACCGCAAGATCCGTCCGAAGGGCCAGACCCGCGTGGCCGGAGGGACGACCATCGCCCAGTAGCCGAGGTCGGCGGGCGCGATGTCGACCCAGAACGCGCCGAGCGAGCGCGCGAGGATCTCGCTCAGGAACGCGCCGTGGCGCCGCACGTCGAGCACGTCTTCCTGCGTCGTGAGCTCTCCGTCCGCGTAGTCCTCGAGCAGGCGCGCCTGGATGGCCTCGATCCCGGAGACGTCGGCGAACAGGTCGACTCCGTAGACCGAGCGGTAGTCCTCGCCGAGCTGGCGGCTCAGGAACGTGAAATGGATGCGCGCGTCGATGACGGACGTGGGGATCACGTTGGCCGGCGTGGGCTGTCCCTGCAGTCCAGGCGGAAGCGCGAGCTCCTCGGCGAGCTCCGGCTGATCGGAGTGGGGGAGCGGCGGGGCCTTCGGGATGTGCATGTGCGCCGCAGGCGAGTCGGCGCGGAACGGAGGCTGCGATCCCCCGCGCATCAGGTCGGAGGAGCGGTGCGGCTGGGGGAGCGAGGAGCGGCGGTGCTCGATGCGGCGTCCGTCCTTCTCGAAGTCGATCGAGTCGCGGCGGCGAGGGCCGCCGCTGCTCGGCGCGGGAGGGATGCTGCTGCCGCCTCGCATGGCAGGCGGGATGCTGCTGGGACGCCGCGCGGTGATGTGGGACGACGAGACGCGCGGCTCGGGGACGGGCGGAGGTCGCGAGGGGCTCGGCGCGATGACGGTGACGTCCTCGTGCCCGACCTGCCGGAGCGGGGCCCGCTCCGTCCTCGCGCGCGCGGCTTCTACGGATTCGGGCTCGTCGGCGGGCATCACGGGGCGGACGACTGCCCGCTCGGAGTCCCGCTCGTAGGGAGGCCGCAGGCCGAGCCCGGCGGGTATGGCCGGTCGCGGCGTCCGGGCGCTCGTATCGGGCTCGGTCGGCGCCGTCGAGCGCATGGCGGGAGGCGCGGAGGGCCGTGCGTTGACCGGCGGATACGACTGCGTCTGGGCAGCGGTCGGCAGCGGCTGGATGGGAGGGGCCGGCGGGGGAGGAGGCGGCGGGGGAGGGAGCGGTGGGGGCGGAGGCAGCCCCCCGGCGGGAGGCCGCGATGAGCCACCCGAGCCACCGGCTCCCGCGAGCAGCTGCACGGCGCGCGCGCGGAGCGAGTCGTCGGCGCCGGGCATGTCGATGAGATCGCGCGCGAACGGCGCGGCGCGCTTGGGATGACCGGCCGCCATCCACGCCTCGGCGGCGAGCAGCTCGAGCTCGGGAAACGAGCTCATCGACATGGCGAGAGCGGAGGCCTTCTCGGCCACGGCCGTCGGCGGCTCGCGCCCCGTGAGCAGCGAGGCCCGCGCGCGGAGGTACGCGGTCGCGGGGTCGCGCCCGTTGCGCTTCTCGAGCGCCTCGATCCGCTCGAACACCTCGTTGGCGTCGCCCTCGGAGAGCTGCTCCTCGATCGCCCAGATCTCCGGATCGGCCAGGGGGCCCCGCTGCGGCCGCGTGCGGGCGGCGAGCGCCGCCTCGATGGCGACGAAGCGCTCGTGGGCTTGCGGGTCCGAGCAGATGTCGACGCGTGCCTGGAGGGCCTGGAGGAGGTCTTCCCGCGTCGGGCCGGCGTCCGGATCGGCGGGGAGCGGGCTCCGCTTGCGCTCGCCGAGGGCGTGGATCGCCGAGGGGAGGCTCTCGATGTTCTCGAGGCTCATTCGCTTGAACGAGCGCTCGCCCGCGCGTCGCTGCTGCGCGTGGTCGCGCGTGTCGAGGGCCACCGGGGTATCTTCGGGGATCTCGTGAAGGAGCGCGCGGAGGTGAATCGCCTGGAGCAGCGCGCTCGCCCGCCCGATCTCGAGATCGACGCTGAGCGCCGCCAGATCGAGCCACGTGCCCTGGTAGAGGCGGGTCTCCTCGTCGAAGACGTTGCTCTCGAACAGCTCGCACGGACCGAGCAGCGTCACGACCCGGCGGATGATGGGACCGCGCGCGTACCGGGTCCCCAGGCGTGGCAAGAGCGCCCCCGCGGCGTCGAGGGCGACGGCCAGGGTGAGCCCGGCGGCCTCGAGCCGGCGGAGGGCCTCGACGGCGGTCGTCCGGTAGCCGACCTCGCGCACGACGCCGGGCTCGGTCGACGCGAGCTCGATATCACCGGGGTCGAAGAGGGCGAACTCCGCCTCGGGCGGGGCCCCCTGCGTCGTGAGGACCACGCGTTCGGCGATCAGAAGCGTGCAAGGCATGTCTACTGCGTCACCGTTTGCGGGAGAACACTAGCCCGGAGACGTTCGCTAGCGTCGCGCCTTTTGCGGACGCCGTCCAAGTTGCTTGCACGCCTCCGGTTCGCCTCACGCCGTTCCCTGGGCGATGGAGCTGACGGCGGCGAGCGATTCCGTCAGGGTGGCCTTGAGCTGCGGGAATTTCTCCCGCACCTGCGCCTCGGCGAGCAGGGTGCGGGCCGGCTCGCGCTGCCGAGCGGACACCGCCGCCACGACCGTGGCGAGCGCGGCGTCGTGACGGACCACGGGATCCGGCGACGCGAGGTGCAGGAGAAACAGGTCCGCCCAGTCGTCGTCCCACGAGACCACCATGTGGGCGAGCGTCAGGAGGGCTTTGCGCGCGTCCGGATCCGCGACGTCGTACGCCTGCCGGAGCAGACGCGACTGCGGGACGAAGCCCGTCGCCTCGAGGATGGGGCCGAGGCGGTCCGGGGTCGTGCGGCCGTGGGCCTGGAGGATGGTCACGCCGAGGTCTGCCCTGCGGAGGGTGACGATCTCGTCGCGCGCGCCGGGGGGCGGGGAGCCCTCGGACGCGGCGGCCGCGGCGCCCTCGGGATCCGCGGCCGCCTCGTACCGGGCGACGCCGGCCTCGGTGTCCTCCTCCGCGAGGACGTACCCCGCCGCGAGGATGGCTGCGCGCACGGATTCGGCCGGGAGGGCCGCGTCCAGCGCGTAGGCCCAGCGCTCGACGCCGTGCATTCGCACGACGAGCGTGCGGGCGCGGTCGATGAGGGCGGCGGGGCTTGGGGCTTTCATCGGCGCGAGAAAGCGTAGCATTTAACACGTTTTGCTAGGCGCCCACGCCTGAGCGCGCCTATAAACAGCGCCCTGGCAGGCCCGATGCGGGCGTGCCCGATCGTCGGCCCACGAGAGGACTCCATGAAAGCGCCTCTGACGCTCCTAGTTGCCACGCTCGGTATCGGCTTCGCGTTCGCCGCATGTGCCCACAAGAAGCCGCCCGTCACCGATCCGACCGAGGAGGTCGCGGCTCAGGACGCCGGCCCGCCGGTGGACGCGGCGCCCCCTCCGACGCTGTACGACCGGCTCGGACGCAAGGACGGCGTCGCCGGCATCATCGACTCGTTCCTCGCCAACATCGCCCTCGACAAGAAGGTCAGCAAGCTCTTCGCGAAGACGACGGGCCCCAAGCTCGATCACTTCAAGCAGATGCTGGCCGATCAGATCTGCCACGAGGCGGGCGGGCCGTGCGAGTACACGGGCAAGTCCATGAAAGAAGCCCACAAAGGGATGGGCATCACCGACGCGCAGTTCGACGCCGTGGTGATGGATCTGAAGGTGGCGCTCCAGGAGAAGCAGGTCTCCGCGGCCGACATCGACGCGCTCCTCGGCAAGCTCGGCGCGACGCGCGACGACATCGTCGAGAAGAAGACGAAGAAGTAGGGCGCATCGGTTCTATCGACCCGGGGTCTACATCTATCGACCCGGGGTCTAGATCTATCGACCCGAGGTCTAGACCTATCGACCCGAGGTCTAGACCTATCGACCCGAGGTCTAGACCTATCGACCCGGGGTCTACATCTATCGACCCGAGGTCGATAGACATCGACCCGCGCTCGATACCCCTTCACGTCGGGCTGGCGTGGATCTCGGGGGAGGCGTGCGGGGGCGGGATGACCGGGGAGACCTCGTCGCCCTCGGCGGGGGGGAGGCGCTTGTAGTCGCACTCCTTGTTCGCGCACGCGATCATCGGCTTGGCCTTCGAGCCGCCGTGGACGAGGAACGTCGCCCCGCAGAGCGGGCACGGCTCGTTGATGGGCTTCTGCCACAGCTTGAAGTCGCACTTGATGGCTTCGTTCGCGTAGTTGAGGCAGCCGTAGAAGGGCCGCCCGCCGCGCTTCTTGCTCCGGATCTCGATGAGATCCCCGCCGCACTTCGGGCACGGCACGCCCAGGGGGACGGGCCTCGCGTTCTTGCACTGCGGGTAGCCGGTGCAGGACAGAAACTCCCCGTAGCGCCCGGTCTTGATCACCATCGGCTTCGCGCACTTGTCGCAGATGATGCCGGTCTCGCGCGGCGGCGTCCCGGCGAGGGGGCCGTTGCCGTCGGGCCCCAGGTCCCGCGTGTTCTTGCACTTGGGGTAGTCGGCGCAGCCCAGAAACCAGCCGTTCTTCGACCACCGCTTGTTCATGTGCTCGGTCCCGCAGACCTCGCAGACCTCGTCGGTCGGCGTGGGCTCGGGGTTCCAGCGCTTGCCCTTCTTGCCCTTGTCGAGCTGGGCACGGAAGCCCTTGTAGAAGCGCGACAGGAGGTCCACCCGCTCTTCGCGGCCGGCCTCGACCGCGTCGAGCTCGTCCTCCATGCGGGAGGTGAACGCGGGGTCCATGAAGTCGAGCTCGCTGCTGACGAGCCCGTCCACCACGAACTTCCCGAGCGTCGTCGGACGGAACGCGCGGCCGCCGTCGACCTTCTCGACGTAGGCGCGTGCCTGCACCTTGCTGATGATCTCGGCGTAGGTGCTGGGGCGTCCGATGCCGCGGTCCTCGAGCTCGCGGACGAGCGAGCCCTCGGTGTAGCGGGCCGGCGGCTGCGTGAACTTCTGCTCGGTGAGCACGCCCGGAGGCGTCACGAGCAAGAGCTTCTCGCCCTCGTCGAGGACGGGCAGCGTGGCCTCCTCGTTGTCGGCGGGGATCGTCGGCTTGCTGGTCGTGGGCGACGTGCCGTTCGCGCCGTTGCTCTTGCCGTCCTCGTCCCCCTCGGTCTCCTCGCCGGCGAACTCGCCCGGGGCGATGGATCCCTTCGCGGCGTCCGTCTTGACCTCGTAGGCGGCGAGCCAGCCCGCGAACTTGAGGATGCGGCCGCTCGCGCGGAGGCCGTACTTGCCGCCGGGTGACGTCGCCTCGATCTCGATGGTCGTCTGGTCGTAGACGGCGTCCTTCATCTGGCTCGCGACGAAGCGGTCCCAGATGAGCTTGTAGAGCTTGTACTGCTCGTCCTTGAGCTTCTTGCGGACGACGCTCGGCGCGTACTCGAGGGACGTGGGGCGGATGGCCTCGTGGGCCTCCTGGGCGCCCTTCTTCGACTTGAAGACGTTGGGCTGCTCGGGCACGAACGTCTTGCCGTACTCGGTGCCGATGTACTCGCGCAGCGACTGCACCGCCTCGGGCGAGATCCGCGTCGAGTCGGTACGCATGTACGTGATGAGGCCGACCGTGCCGTCTTCCTTGCCGAGGTCGACGCCCTCGTACAGACCCTGCGCGACCTGCATCGTGCGCTTGGCGCCGAAGCCGAGCCGGTTCACGGCGTCCTGCTGGAGCTTGCTCGTCGAGTAGGGGGCCGGCGCGTGGCGCTTGCGCTCGCTCTTGGCGATCTTGGCGATCTTGTAGGTCGACCTCTCGAGGTCGTTCTTGACCGTCGCGGCGGTGGTGCCGTCCTTGACCTGGAGCTTCTCGCCGTCCTTGGAGAAGAGGCGCGCGAAGAACGAGCTCGGCCCGCCGTTCGCGGTCTTGCCGCTCGCCAGGGCCGCCCCGCAGTTCCAGTACTCCTCGGGGACGAAGGCCTCGATCTCCCGCTCCTTGTCGACGATGAGCCGCAGCGCGACGCTCTGGACCCGCCCCGCCGACAGCCCGAACGCGAGCTTCGACCAGACGAGGGCGCTCACGTCGTACCCGACGATGCGGTCGAGCACGCGGCGCGCCCGCTGGGCGTCGTAGAGGTGTTTGTCGAGCTTGCGGGGATGGGCGACCCCGGCCTGGACGCCCTTCTTCGTGATCTCGTGGAATTCCACGCGCTTGCTGACCTTCTTGGTCCCCCCGAGCTCCTCCCAGAGGTGCCAGGCGATGGCCTCGCCCTCGCGGTCGGGGTCGGTCGCCAGCAGGACCTCGTCGGCGTCCTTGGCGGCGCCCTTCAGCTCGATCAGGACCTTCTCTTTGCCGGGGATGACCTCGTACGTCTCCGTGAAGCCGTGCTCGATGTCGATGCCCATCTTCTTGGGCAGATCCTTGATGTGCCCCTTGGACGCCAGGACCTCGTAGTTGGCCCCCAGATACTTCTTGATCGTCTTTGCCTTGGCCGGCGATTCGACGACCACGAGAGTCTTGCCCATCTACGGTCCCCAGCTCCTGAGATGAAAAAAGCTCTTAGATCCCCGAGCTTTAGGGGCTTGATCCCCGGCGGAAGAACCCGTCGGGGCCCTCTACTACTACGTCCTCCAAGGCGAGCGTCAAGAGCAGCGTGCCAAGGGCAGAGGCCGGCAGCCCAGCGCGGGAGGCGATCTCGTCCACGTGCCGAGGGGTGCGCCCAGTGGCCAAAAGCAGGGCTTTTTCCTGGGGACTGAAGGTGCGAGAGAGGCCTACCGGATGAGCTCCGTCGGAGCTCGAAGGCGAGGGTGCAAGATTCGTCCTTAAGAGGAGGCCGGCAGCCCGGAGGACTGCCTTGATGGATGTAAGGAGGTGGGCGCCACCCCGGGCGAGCTCGGCGTGGCAGCCGCGGAAGCCGGTCATCCACGGGGCTCCCGCCACCACCCACAGCGGCCTGCGGAGCTTGCGAGCCCACGCGGCCGCGTTCAGGGCTCCGGATGGGATGCCAGCCTGGACCACGACGACGAGGTCGGCGAGCGCGACGAGGACGCTGTTACGAAGGAAGAAGTTGTGACGGAGCGCGGTCGTGCCGGGAGGAAAGGGCCAGAGGACCGCACCGCCCGTCCTCACGACCGTGTCGTAGAGCTCGCCGTGGTCCTCGGGGTAGACGTGCTCGTGTCCCGTGGGCGCGACCACCCACGTTGGGCCGCCCTGCGCGATGACGCCGCGGTGGGCCGCCGCGTCGATGCCCTTTGCCCCGCCCGACACGACGATGCCTCCGGCCAGCGCCACCGCGCCCGCCAGCTCCTCGGCGAAGACCGCGGCGTCCGCGACGGGGTGGCGCGTCCCCACGATGGCGATCGTCGGCGCACGTTGCATCTGACCCGCGACCCAGAGGGCGGCGGGCGGGTTCGGCAGCTCGGCGAGGCGCGCCGGGTAGGCCGCCTCGCCCCGGCGTAGCTCGCGGGCATCCATCCTCCCCCCATCGACCCGAGGCAGCGGCGGTTGCGCACAAAGATGCGGCGACCGTTCGCCTACTTCGTCTTCGAGTAGAGCTGGACCTCGACGGGACCGGAGCCCTTGCGGGCGAAGATGTCGACCTTGTAGGCGACCGGGAGGGGGATGATCGGGCACATCGGGCTCTGCCCCTTGCCGACGACGGGCGTGTTGTCGTCGGTCGTGTCCTGCCCCGCGAGGAACGTGTAGAAGGGCGGCGCCAGGAGGTGGAGGTCGAGATCCTTCACGCTGCCGGCAGGGGAGTAGCCGACGATCGCGTAGCACTTGCCGGCCTGGAGCGTCACCATCGTCTCGAGGTGGCCGCCCTCCTGGAGCATGCCCTTGGCGGCGGGCCCCTCGGCCTGCATGCCCGGAGCTTGCTTCTTCGCGATGGCGGCGAGCTTGGCGTCGACCGGATCCCCTGCCGGGGCCGTACCTGCGGGCTGGAGAGCCGCGGTGGCCGCGGCGGCCGCGGCCGTGAACATCTGCGCGAGCTGGTTGGGATCCGTCGTCACGATGCTGCCGAGCGGAGCGGGCGCCGTGGCGCTCGCGGAGGCGATGGGAGCCGGCGCGCTCCCCGATGCGCTCGGGGGCGGCGGCGCCGTGCTCGCCGCCGCGGAGGCGGACGTCGGCGGGGACGCGCTGTCCTGGGGCGTCGTCGGAGTCGGCGCCTCCGCGGGCTTCTTGGCGACGCACGCCAGCGGCACGCTCGCGCCCGCGAGCACGACGAGCGAGAGGATCGCGACGCCGGCGCGCCGGCCCTGCCTGCCCGCGTCCATCACTTGGCCTTGGAGTAGAGCTGGACGCCGACCTGCCCCGATCCGGTACGCGCGACGATGTCGACCTTGTAGTTGATGGGCAGCGGCACGATCGGGCACATCGGGTTCGGCGCTTTTCCGATGATGGGGTGGTTGTCCGCGGTCGTGTCCTGCCCGGCGAGCGTCGTGTAGAACGGCGGCGCGAGCAGGTTCAGATCGACGTTCGTGATCTGACCGGGCGGCGAGAAGCCGATGAGCGTGTAGCACTTGCCCGCCTGCATCGGGACCATGAACTCGAGGTGCCCGCCTTGCTGGAGGGTGCCCTTCGCGATCTGTCCTTCGGGCTGCATGCCCTGGGCGGCGGCGGCGGCGATCACCTTAATGCCGCCCTCGACCAGATCGCCCGGTACGGTGCCCGGCTGCTGCATCATGGCGTTGAGACCCTGGGCCGCCTGCGCGAAGATGCTCGAGAGATCCGCCGGGTTGGTCGTGCCGATGGGACCGAGAGGGCCGCTTGACCCCGCGGGGGCCGGCTGCGGTTGTGGCGGGTAACCCTGGGGCGTCGGCTGGGGCTGGGGAGGGTAGCCCTGCGGCTGGGGCTGCGGCTGTGGCGGGTAGCCCTGGGGCGTCGGCTGCGTCTGGGGGTAGGGCTGCGCTTGCGGCGGGTAGCCTTGTTGCTGCTGCGGGTAGCCCTGCTGCTGGGGGGGATACCCCTGCTGCTGCTGCGGGTAACCCTGCTGCGGCGGGTACTGGTTCATCCCGACGCTCGCGCTGGCGCCTCCCTGCGGGTAGCTAGGGTCCTGGTTCTTCGCGAAGGGGTTACACGCGAGGGGCGCAGCAATCGTGGCAGCGAGGGCGAGGAGGGACGATTTTCTGACCAGTTGGATTCGATTCTTCATCGGGTGAAAGCTCCTCCCCTGGATGGGCAGCCACACTGTACTTGGCTTCCGGCAGAGTGGGTATGGCAGAGGCGAAACGCGAGCGCGGGGCGTCGCCTTACGGTCAGGGGTGCTACGGGCTCCACCGCGGGCTCGTGGGCTTTCCGCAATGCGTCGCCGCAATCTCGAAGAGCTGCGCGAGGGAGATCGGCTTCCGGAGCACGCCGGTCCGCAGGTCCCGCTCGACGCCGCGGATGTCTGCGTGGGCGGTCAGGACGACGACCGGGATGTTCGAAAGGAGCCCGTCCTGCAGCTGCTCGGCCCGGAAGGCGCGCCCGTCCATCACCGGCATCATCATGTCGAGCAGGATGACGCACGGAAGCGGGGCGCCGTCCCGAAGCTTGCCGAGGGCCTCCTTGCCATTGGCCGCACCGAAGGCTGGATATCCCTCATCGGTCAGGGTCTGGATGAAGGTGTCTCGAACGTCGTCGTCGTCGTCGACGACGAAGATCCCCGTGCAAGCGAGGGTGGTCACGATGAGGCCTCCCGTTTTCGCTCGGCGGGCGGCCCGACGAGCGGAATCCTCACGGTGAACGTCGACCCCTGGCCGACCTCGCTGGCGACGTCGATCGTGCCGCCGTGGGCCTCCACGATCTGACGCGCGATGTAGAGCCCAAGCCCGAGGCCGCCGTAGCTGTTGCTCGAGACCGCTCGTGCGAACCGCGCGAAGAGGCGCGCTGTGTCCTCGGGACGGATGCCGATTCCACGGTCCTCGACGCGGAGCAGCGCCACGCCCTCGACGGCATGCAAGGTCGTCCGGATCGGTTGGCCCGCTCCGTACTTGATGGAATTTCCGACCAGGTTCGACACGACCTGATCGAGCCTCGTTCGGTCCCCGCGTCCCTTCACTTCCTTTTCCGCGTCGACGATGAGGGCGCACCCCGCGCTCTGCGCCTGCGGGCCGCATCGTTCCACGACGGCGCGCACGATCTCCGCGAGATCGACCTCCTCGGTCTCGATGATCAGCCTTCCCTGGATGCACCTTGCGACGTCCAGAAGGCCGTTCACGAGAGTGCCGAGGTGCGTCACTTGCC